>Ga0209508_1000387_pt1 | contig 47171 bp, 42 predicted proteins | sample AD_UKC129_MetaG_FD_184427 | JGI IMG/M metagenome (GOLD analysis project Ga0209508, IMG submission 184427) | Active sludge microbial communities of municipal wastewater-treating anaerobic digesters from Canada - AD_UKC129_MetaG (SPAdes) (version 2) | ecosystem: Engineered > Bioreactor > Anaerobic... | reverse complement strand
CAGGCAGATTTTGCAATCAGAAATCTCCTTCATGCTTTTTTGAAAGCATCCATTTCCAATCGCAGGGTTTGACTGACGTTGGGACTAAGGAAACAATCTTCGACAATCGAAAGCAAACCCTAGATTTCAAAAAACAATTATCCTTTCAAGGAGACTAAGAAGCAAATCTTAATGAATATTGGTTGGTTTGATTCGAGTTTGTCAAACTATATGCGATCAAAGTTTATAGGGAAGCGGGCGATCGGAATCGAACCGACATAACCAGCTTGGAAGGCTGGGGCTTTACCATTAAGCTACGCCCGCGAAAACTGCTCCAAAGAGTACGAAACCGCCCCTCGTTTGTCAAGTATCGAATCCAAAAAGCTTTTCAACGCCTGCGGGTAATGAAAAACATCGCGGCGGCCAGGGCAAAGACGGGCATCGAACGCGGCTCAGGAATGGAACGATAGGCCAAAGCCATTGCCGCTGCTTCTAAGGGATGAACCGCCGCTGTTTCGTCCCATCGGGATGAATAACCGTACATTGCCAAGTCCTCATTCCCATCCCCCATCCATTCCTCCCAGCCTTTCTGGCCCGGATTGTACACATCCCTTAGGCCGAACAAATGGCCGATTTCGTGCAAAGCCACCCGCTCCACCCAAAACCCCCCTTCCTCCCCATCACTGCCTGTTCTCCAGCATACGGATACATCATTAAAATACAAATCCCTCTCAATCACCCGATTAGAACCTGGGGCCACCCAGACCTTTACAACCGCCAGAATCGTATCCGGCAGTTTCAAAACATTTTTCCATGGATTCGGCTCTTTCTCCGTGGGACTTATCCAGGCAATTTCATTCCGACCATTGCGGCGGCCGGGTGTAAAGTTCCCATTTGACGGCACTTCCACTGCCCAAAGGGACGAATTTGCGGACGTCCATTTCTGAAAAGCATTTTGTACGGCCTGATAATCGCTGCCGTCGATAATAGACCTCGAACCCCCTATAAAAGAGTAGGTATATCCGCTTGGAACAAACAGACCGTTCATCTGCATATTCTTCAAAAACGCTTCATCTTTTTGAACATCCAAACCCGCGATACCCCCAAACGCAGTTCGTCCGAAAACTCCCAGCAAAAAGACCGCCCATTTCAGTTGGTACATAGATTATCTCCGAACAAATCTTTTCCGGCGACAAATCGTCCTGAACAGAGCAGGTCTTAAGCAAAGATTCTAAAAGGAACGGATTTAAAAAAAGAAGAGGCTTACCCGCCGTATGCTAAGGCCGATAAACTTTGTGCTTCCATTAAATACCTATTCGGAATAAGTCAACATAATAAGATATAACCTGTATATATTTAGATGTAAGTTTTTTGTCATTTTCCTCTGTATTTTCCAAGAAAAAAAGATATATGTTAATGACTGATAAAATACTGGATTGTCGTTACTTAGGGATTTTCAGGATAGACAATGACCATTGAAAATCTTGCTTTGAAAGCCCAGGAATCCTCTTTGGCGCTTTCGTCTCTGTCTTCGGCAGAGAAAAACCATGCCTTGGCCTGTATCCGAAACGCCCTGCAGGCAAATGCCGAAAAAATCATCGCCGCCAATCGGCAGGACCTTCACAAAGCGGAACAGGAAAAACTGGCTGCCCCGCTTCTGAAACGTCTTAAATTTGACCAAAAGAAAATTGAGGATGTCTGCAAAGGCATCGACAGTTTAATTGCCCTGCCGGACCCGGTCGGAGCAACGCTGAGTGCAACGGAACTGGATAAGGGACTGGAACTGTACAAGGTGACCTGCCCGATCGGCGTCATCGGCGTTATTTTTGAATCCAGACCGGATGCCCTCGTGCAGATTTCCACGCTCTGTCTGAAAAGCGGCAATGCCGTGCTGCTCAAAGGCGGTTCAGAGGCCGCCGAAACCAATCGGATTCTGGCCGAGGTCATTCTGAAGGCCTCCCTTCAGGCCGGACTGCCCGACGGCTGGCTGGCCCTGCTGGAAACCCGGGCCGATGTCGCCTCCATGCTGAAACTGGACGACTCTATCGACCTGATTATCCCCCGAGGCAGCAATGAGTTCGTCCGGCACATCATGGACAACACCAACATCCCTGTCCTCGGACACGCCGATGGTATCTGCCACGTCTATGTGGACAAAGACGCCGACCTCGAGATGGCGGTTCGAATCACCGTCGATTCCAAATGTCAGTATCCGGCCGTCTGCAACGCCGCCGAAACCCTGCTGGTCCACGCGGAGATTGCCGAGCGTTTCCTGCCGGCCGTTAAAACGGCTCTCGAAGAAAAAAATGTCCAGCTGCGCGGCTGTGAAAAAACCCGCCGATTTATCGATGTCCTTCCGGCCTCAGAAGAAGACTGGAAAACCGAATACCTGGATTTGATTCTCTCCATCCGGGTCGTGGACAGCCTCGAAGAAGCCGTCCAGCACATCAACACCTACGGCTCCGGTCATACCGACGCAATTGTCACCGAGAACCGCCGGGCTGCTCTGTACTTCCTTGACCGCGTTGATTCGGCGGACGTCTTCTGGAACTGCAGCACCCGCTTTTCCGACGGCTATCGGTACGGTTTGGGAGCAGAGGTCGGCATCAGCACCAACAAAATTCACGCCCGCGGGCCGGTGGGACTGGAAGGCCTGCTGATTTACAAATGGCGGCTGGTCGGCAAAGGCCACACAGTTGCCGAATACTGCAGCGGACAAAAACATTTTACACACAGACCCCTTTCCAAACGGTGGACCTCGTAGGTATGCGCGATTTATCTTCCGTCAAACGAATGGTCGTGAAAATCGGTACGGCAACGCTCAGCCGTAACGGCGGCATCGACACCTCCTATGTCCGAAGCGTCGCCCGCCAGATTGCTCAGCTGCACCGCCGGGAACGCCAGGTCCTGCTGGTCACCAGCGGGGCCATCGGAATGGGGGCCGGCGCACTGAAACTCAAGGGCCCCATCACGGAACTGCCGCTTCGCCAGGCCTGTGCGGCGGTCGGCCAGCCCCTGCTGATGCACGAATACCACAAGGCCTTTCAGGAAGAAGGACTGAGTGTCTCTCAGGTCCTGCTGACGGCTGAGGTCCTCAGCAAACGCAAAAGCTATCTGAATCTCCGCAACGCCATCGAAACCCTTCTGAATTTAGGTGTCGTGCCGATTCTGAATGAAAATGACAGTGTCTCCACCGACGAAATCGGCACGGCCTTCGGCGATAACGACCGTCTCAGCGCTCTGGTCGCCAGCAAGATTGACGCCGACCTGCTGATTCTGCTGACGGACATCGACGCTCTTTATGACAAAAATCCCAGAGAGTTTCCGGACGCCAAACCCATCCGGCTCGTGGAGGAAATCACCGAAGAAATTCGACGGGCCGCCGGCAAAAAGGGTTCGGCCTATTCGACCGGCGGAATGAAAACCAAAATCGAAGCCGTCCGCATCGCCTTTACAGCGGGCTGCCGTGTGATTCTGGCCCACGGACGTGAAAAGGACATCCTCTGCCGGATTCTCGAAGGTGAAGAAATCGGCACCCTGTTTCTGCCCAAATCCGCCAAACTGCCCAACCGAAAGCGCTGGATACTCCACAGCCGGCCGGAAGGGACTATCTACGTCGATGCCGGCGCAATGGCCGCTCTTCGGCAGAACAAAAGTCTCCTCCCCAAAGGCATTACCGGCATCGAAGGCACCTTCAGCGCCGGAGCCGTGGTGATGATTAATCAGCAGGCCAAGGCCGTCACCAGTCTCAACTCCGCCGAACTTCGCCAGGTCGCCGGCAAACACTCCAGCCAAATCCGCCAAATTCTCGGCCCCAATCACCGAGATGTTGCCGTCGTGCCGGAGGACATCGTCTTCCTCGATGAGCCGAACAATCCTTCCGCCTGAACAAACAGGAAATTCCCTTGACGAATCCGGCCGCCGGTCCTATGCTGGTGCCGTTTTCATGCCGGAGTGGCGGAATGGCAGACGCGAAGGATTCAAAATCCTTTCCGGTTCACCCCGGGTGTGGGTTCGACTCCCACCTCCGGCAGTCAATTTTCCTTCCAGTGCAGGACGTCCTCTGTCACCTTTGACAAATCTGGCGCGATGAAATCCGCTTCCGCCAGCGCTTCTTTTGGAAACGAAGTGATTAAAGCCAGACAGCGCATTTGGGCCGCCTTGGCGGCCTGAAGGCCGCTGACGGCATCTTCAATCACCAGACAGCTCTGCGGAGGCAGCTTCAGCCGAGCCGCCGCGGTCAGGAACAAATCCGGCGCCGGCTTCTTGCGGGCTGCATCTTCTCCCGTCACAACCGCATCAAAAGAGTCAAAGCCCAAACCAATCTCCCGAAGATTGCCTTCGACTTTTCGGCGGTCTGCGCTGGAGGCCACCGCAATCTTTTTGTTCAGGGTTCGGCATCGCTCGATAAACGAATGCACACCGGGCAAAGGCCTCAGTGCCCCGCGGATAATCTGAAGATAAATGTCATAAGTGCGTTCCTTAGCCCGGTTCAAATCGATGGCAAGACCGTATTTTTCCGCCACCCCGCCCAGATAGCGTGTTTCGCCTGTGCCGATAAACGGCACAAAATCCTCCGGCCTGACCGTCAGGCCATGTTCGGCAAACATCTGACAGGCGGCTTTTGCCAAAAACTCCTCGGAGTCCACCAGCACGCCGTCCATATCAAAAATAACCCCATAAGGAAGACCGTCGCCGTTTGTCATTCCATCATTCTCCGATATGTGAACATAAAAAAAGCCGTCCTTTCGAACGGCTTTTGAAAAACAAATACACCCGCATTCACTTAATTGGCCACCACGTCCACCTTGCGTCCGCGGAACTGCACCACACCGTCGCACTTGGCAAACAGGGTATGATCCCGTCCCATCCCGACATTAAAGCCCGGGAAGAACTGAGTGCCCCGCTGACGGACAATAATTCCGCCGGCCGAAATGGTCTGCCCGCCGAAACGCTTAACGCCCAAAAACTTCGGGTTGCTGTCTCGACCGTTTCTTGTTGAACCTTGTCCCTTTTTATGTGCCATAACCAACCTCGTTCACTGACTTATCCGTTTTCAATTTCCTCAAAGACCAGTAAGATTAACAAATTCTTTCTTGACTGTAAAGAGGGAAATCTTTTTTTTGAACAGCCGCTGAAAGTAAGGAAAAACAAAAACGCTATGAAGCCGAAAATCCTGCTGGTCAACCCGCCGATTTATGACTTTGCCGCCTATGATTTCTGGCTGAAACCGTACGGCCTTCTCCGAACCGCAGGAAAACTTAAGTCCTTTTCAAAACTATACTTGTTTGACTTTCTATACCGCAGGAGTCCCGAATTTTCCCCCTCCCTGAAAGAAGACGCATGGGGACGGGGCAAATTTCCGCATCAGCGAATCGAAAAGCCCGCCGCCCTCCGGGATATTCCCCGCTTCTACAATCGCTTCGGGAGAAATCAGGAATCCTTTTGTCAATTTCTCGACCGTTACGGTTCTTTTCATTTCGCCCTGATTCAAACCTCTCTGACCTATTGGTACCCCGGAGTCCAGGAAATCATCCAAACCCTCCGCCGAATCCAGCCGCAAACCAAAATCGTTCTGGGCGGGTTCTACGCTACCTGCTGCCGAGACCATGCCCATTCCCTCGGAGCCGACTGCGTCATCTCCGATACCCATTTAGGGCCTCTCTGGGAACTGCTGGGCTTTGAACCCTCCGCCGAGTACAGCCCGCCTTACTGGGAAGGATATCCGGAGCTGGACAAGGGAATAATAACCCTCACAGAGGGCTGTCCGTTTCAGTGCAGTTACTGCTATCAGCCGCTGACCGGCAGGCCGTTCCGCCCCCGCCCGCTGGAGGAGTGCATCGCCGATTACGAGCATCTGGCCCGTTTGGGCGTTCGCAACATTGCCTTCTATGACGACGCACTGCTGGTCAATCCCCAGCAAACCCTTCTTCCGTTTCTGGACTACGTCATTCGCTATCCTTACGGAATCGCCTTTCACACCCCCAACGCCCTCCACGCCCGCCTGCTTTCCCCCCTGCCGGCGGAGAAAATGGCCCAGGCGGGCTTTCAGACCTTCTATCTCGGCTTTGAAAGTGCCAGCCGGGCCTTTCAGGAGGCCACCGGTCAAAAAGTGCTTTCCGGCGACCTGGCGGAGGCCGTGGAGGCCCTCAAAACCGCCGGCATCCGCTCCGAGCAAATCACTGCGTATATCCTCTTGGGGCACCCCAAAGGCGACCTCCAGCAGGTCGAAGAATCCATGCATTTTGCCCATTCACTGGGCATTCGGATTATGCTGGCCGACTTTTCCCCCATCCCGGGAACGCCGGACGGCGAACTGTGCCGGCAGTGGACCGACCTCGACGAGCCGCTCAACCACAACAAAACCGCCTTTCCGATCCGCCTGCTCGGGCGGGAAAAAACCAACTTTTTCAAGGAGCTTTGCCGCCGGCTCAACCGCCGCCTTTCCGACGGTTCCGCCCCCGGCCCCGACGGCGGAATTTAGACAAAATCCCTTGCATCCGACCGGCAAAATCTGTACAATTCCCCTTTTCCGGCAGGACAGGTTTTTTGCCAACGTAGCTCAACGGTAGAGCACCGGTTTTGTAAACCGGCGGTTGTGGGTTCAAATCCCTCCGTTGGCTTTTTTCTATTTTCGGACAGAACTTTTTGGGAGACCGAACGAAATGGAACAGGCCATCGGAAAAGCCAATGCGCTCATCGAAGCCATGGAGTACATTCGCCGCTTCCGAGACAAAATCGTCGTCGTCAAACTGGGCGGCAGCATCTTGGATGATATGGAACTCCAGTACAAACTGCTGGTGGATGTGGTTTTTATGGCTACCGTCGGAATGCGTCCCATTCTTGTCCACGGCGGCGGAAAGGCCATCACCCAGGCGATGAATGAAGCCGGACTGGAGCCCCAATGGGTGCAGGGACGCCGCTATACCGACGAGCGGACATTGGCGATTGCCGAGCATGTGCTGGTCCATAAAATCAACACCCCCATCTGCAACACCATCCGTTCTCTGGGCTGTCGGGCGATGGGGCTTCATTCCCTCAGCAGCTGCGTGGTTTTTGCCGAACCCCTTCGCCTCGAAAACGGCGACGGGCGCAAAATCGACCTCGGCCTGGTCGGCAAGGTCTGCGATGTCAATGCCGAACTGCTCACCATGCTCTGCCAGGCGGGCGTCATTCCCGTCATTGCACCGGTGGCTATGACCCGCACCGGCGGCAAACTCAACGTCAACGCCGACAGCGTCGCCGGCAAAATCGCCGCCGCCGTCAAGGCCGAAAAACTCGTCGTGCTCAGCGACACACACGGAATCCGAACCAACAAAGACGACCCGGAAAGCTACATCTCCACGCTGACCGAGGGCGAAATCGCCAAGATGATTGCCGACGGCATCATCACCTCCGGAATGATGCCCAAAGTCGAGGCCTGCCTGACCGCCATCGACGGCGGCACCAAAAAGGCCCACATTATCAACGGCAGATTTGAACATTCGCTGCTGCTGGAGATTTACACGGACAAAGGCATCGGGACACAGATTGTCAAATAAACCGCCGACCCGGCGCAAGGGAGAATCCCATGAATACCCAGGAAGTCATTGAATTATACAATCAATACGTCATCGGCAATTACGGCCGGCTGCCCAAGGTCATCGTTCAGGGCAAGGGCAATATCATGGTCGACCTGGAGGGCAATCAGATTCTCGACCTGTTCCCCGGCTGGGCCGTCAGCGGCATCGGCCACTGCCATCCGCGCGTCGTCGAAGCCGTCCAGAAACAGGCCGCCCAGCTGCTGCACATGGACAATACCTTCTACACCCTTCCGCAGGGACAGCTGGCCAAACTGCTCTCGGAGCGGTCATTCGGCGGAAAATGCTTCTTCTGCAACAGCGGCGCTGAAGCCAACGAAGCCGCCCTCAAGTTGGCCCGAAAATACACCGCCAAGGGCAAGTACAAGATCATCACAGCGGAAAAAAGCTTCCACGGGCGAACGTTCGGAGCCGTAACGGCCACCGCCCAGCCGAAATATCACGACGGATTTATGCCCCTCGTGCCCGGGTTTGAGTACGTGCCCTTCAACGACATCCAGGCCCTCACGGAGGCCTTCGATGAGGAAGTGGCGGCCGTGATGATTGAACCCATTCAGGGCGAGGGCGGCATCAATCCGGCCACAGCAGAATACATGCATACCATCCGAAACCTCTGCGACGAAGCCGGCGCCGTGATGATTCTCGACGAGGTCCAGACCGGCATGGGCCGCACCGGCAAATGGTTTGCCTATCAGCATTTCGATGTCGTACCGGACATCATTACCCTGGCCAAGGCCCTCGGCGGCGGTGTTGCCATCGGAGCGATGATTGCCAAACCAGAAATCGCTGCCGCCCTCGTGCCCGGCACCCACGCCTCCACCTTCGGCGGCAACCCGCTGGCCTGCGCCGCCGGCATCGCCGTCATTGAGGCCGTCGAGGCCGAGCACCTGCTCGAAAATGCTCAGCGGATGGGCGATTATGCCCGCAGCAAACTCAACGAACTGAAAGCCAAGTACCCAATCATCGAAGGCATCCGCGGCATTGGTCTGATGATCGGCATCCAGCTGAACAGCCCCGGAGCCGGCATTGTCAGCCGCTGCCTCGAAAAAGGACTTCGAATCAACTGCACACAGGATACCGTCCTGCGGTTTATGCCCTCCATGACCATCACCGCCGAAGAACTGGACCGCGCTATTGCCATTCTGGACGAGGTTCTCGCTGAGGAGGCCAAAAAATGACGCATTTTCTGTCCATTCTGGATTTTTCTACGCAAGAGCTTCAGGAACTGCTCGATTTAAGCATTCGCCTGAAAAAACTCTACAAATCCGGCGGACGAGACCTGTGCCTTTCCGGCAAAGTCCTGGCGATGCTGTTCGAGAAGGTCAGCTTGCGGACGCGGGTCAGTTTTCAGGTGGCGATGTCGGACTTGGGCGGCACGGCCATTTACTTAAAACCCGAAGACATCGGCATCATCGGCAAGCGAGAGCCCGCCAAGGATATGGCCCGGGTCTTCTCCCGCTATGTGGACGGCATTATGGCCCGAACCTTCTCACACGAAACCCTGCTTGAACTGGCCCGCTGGTCCACCGTACCGGTTATCAATGCCCTCAGCGACTGGTCCCATCCCTGCCAGGTAATGGCGGATATGATGACCATCCTCGAGCATTTCGGACGGCTGGAGGGGCTGACGCTGGCCTACGTCGGCGACGGCAATAATGTGGCCCGCTCTCTGGCCGAGGCATGCGCCCGGTTCGGCCTGCGGTACCAAATTGCCGCCCCGAAGGGATACATGCTCGACGACCAAACCCTCACAGAAGCCGAAAAAGCCCGCCCGGGGACGGTATTTACAACAAACAAACCCGCCGAAGCCGTCCGAAATGCGGACATAATCTATACGGATACATGGGTCAGCATGGGACAGGAGGCCGAAAAAGAAAAGCGGATTGCCGACTTTCAGGGGTTTCAGGTCAACGCGGAACTATTGGCCAAGGCCCCGGCCCACGCGAAGATTATGCACTGCCTGCCGGCCTATCGCGGATATGAAATCACCGACGAGGTCGCCGAATCCAAAAACTCCATCATCTTCGACCAGGCCGAAAACCGCCTACACTTCCAGCGCGCCCTGCTCAAAAAACTCCTCAGCTGACTTTCTTTCGGCTTTCCAGACATCCGACTGCTTTCTATTGGAAAGCACAAATTCTGTTTGTATAATCATAGCCTGTCAGACAGTCTCTTCGAATCCTTATGCAAACGAGACATACAATCATCTTTGGGGACAGCCGGGATATGTCGGATGTACCATCCGAATCCGTACATCTGATTATCACGTCCCCGCCCTACTGGCAACTGAAAGACTATGGTTCGCCGGATCAAATCGGCTTCGACCATACTTACGAGGAATATATCAACAATCTGAATCTTGTATGGTCGGAATGTTTTCGAGTTCTTCATAAGGGCTGCCGGCTCTGCATCAACATTGGTGACCAATTCGCCCGCTCTGTCTATTACGGCCGATATAAAATCATCCCTATACGGACCGAAATCATCAAATTCTGCGAGACAATCGGACTGGATTATATGGGGGCCGTTATTTGGCAGAAAGTAACGACCTGCAACACGACCGGGGGCGCTTCCATCATGGGCTCCTTCCCCTATCCACGAAATGGTATCCTCAAACTGGATTATGAATTTATTCTGATCTTTAAAAAACCCGGAAATGGACCGTCTGTCAGTCCGCAGATAAAGAAAATGTCCAAACTTACAACCGAAGAATGGAATCAGTACTTTGCCGGACACTGGAATTTCCCCGGAGAACGGCAAAACGGTCATTTGGCGATGTTTCCGGAAGAACTCCCCAAACGTCTGATCCGTATGTTCAGTTTCGTCGGTGATACCGTTCTGGACCCCTTCCTGGGAAGCGGAACGACAACCCTCGCTGCCATCCGCCAGCAGCGCAATTCCATCGGCTATGAAATTAACAAAGATTTTCGCAGTTTGATTGAAAAAAAACTGGGTCTGGAACAACACACCATCTTTGCAGACAGTACCATTGAATTTCGAAATGCCCAAATAAGCCGAAAAGACTGGAAAAAAGCCATCCAAAAACTTCCGTATATTTTCAAGGACGCCGTCCAATTCGACAAAAAAATAGACCCGAGACAAATCTCCTTCGGCTCAAAAATCAACCGCGATACGCCGTCACCCAAGGACTTCTTTCGAGTCAAATACGTTCTCGCTCCAAATCTGCTTAAATTGGACAACGGCCTCACAATCCGTTTACTGGGAGTCGCAGAGAAAAAAGAAACCCGGCAGGAAGCTGTTGCTTTCTTAGAAGAAAAAACAAAAGGGCAAAAGGTCTTTCTTAAGTTTGACAAAATCGCCTATGATGAAGACAATCACCTCTTGTGCTACTTATTCCTTTCGAATAAAACGTTTCTGAACGCTCACCTCATTAAAAAAGGGTTGGCGGAAGCGGATACATCTATTCCCCATCGATACAGTACGAAATTCCTGAAAGAATCGAGGCCGACTATATGGCAAAAGAGTGGCTCTTAAACAGTGCAAACATGCGATGGGGATTGACCCGTAAAAACAAAGTCGGTCCAGTTTCTGAACTGATTCGAAAATGTGCCCCCAAAACTCTCCGTGAGTGGGAAACATTTTATTATAAAAACGCTTACTCAAAAGAGCACCTGGAGGCACTCGGACGTCAATTGTTCATAAAAATATCGGAGGTCTGCCGCGCGGAAATGGACAGTATTTCCGAGCAGGATTGTATTGATTTTATTATCAATCTTGTCATCAATCGTACCTTTGACGGGTATCAATCCGAAATTCAGACAATTTATGGACAGCTCCGGCAGGCACTCGGAATCGAAATTAAGCCGGCACCGGATGAATGGGACCGCGGATACAACGTTGATTTTTATATCGAAATAAACAAAAAGTACATCGGGCTTCAAATCAAACCTGCAGGCCATGCCTATATCACTCAAATCATCAATGAATTGAAATTTCAAAAGAAAACACATCAGAAGTTTACCCGAAAGTACGGCGGAAAAGTCTTTTATATCATCTCTCTGACAGATGGAAAGAAAAAGATAATCCAAAATCCCGAGGTGATAGACGAAATCAGAGAGGAAATCAAACGTCTTGGATGGACTCAATGAATCTTGACAAACCCGCCATTCTGGTTGCAACCACCAATCCGGGCAAATTGGCCGAGCTGACAGCGATGCTGGGCGAACTGGCCGAGCAGGTACTCTGGAAAACGCTGTCCGACTTTCCCCATCTGCCTGCCGTACCGGAAGACGGCGACACCTTCGCCGCCAACGCCCGCAAGAAGGCCCTCGGTTATGCCCGCGGCTCCGGACTGCTTACGCTGGCCGACGACTCCGGCCTGGTGATCGACGCCCTCGGCGGAAAGCCCGGCGTCCACAGTGCCCGCTTTGCCGCCGAGGACTATTCCATCCGTGGAGAACAGCCCGACCGCAAAACCATCGACCGGCTCAATTACGAAAAGGTGCTGCGTCTCCTCAAAGGAGTCCCCCCCCGGCAGCGCACAGCCCGTTTTGTCTGCCGGCTCTGTCTGGCCGATGCCGAGCAGGTGCTGCTGGAGACCGAAGGGACGGTCGAAGGATTCATTACAGAAGAGCCGCTGGGCGAAAACGGTTTCGGCTACGACCCAATTTTTTGGCTGCCGTCCTTGAAGAAAACCGCCGCCCAGCTTCCCGCAGAAGAGAAAAACCGCATTTCCCATCGGGCCCGGGCCGTCGGCAATTTGAAACCCCTGCTGGAAAACCTGCTCCGAACCCTCCGCTCCGGCTAATCAGCAGAAAGGATTTCCACCCGCATCGGCCCGTGCAGCCGATAGCGAATCCCCCGCCAAACCAGCGTCCTGCCGACCGCCGAAGCTGCAATAACCCCCAGCAGAATTATCGAAAAAAGCCAAAACAAAGCCAAATCCGCCCGAGCCGCCGGTCTCAGGCATTCTCGGTCTTTTTCCAGCAGCCGCCCGATCATCCTCTGCCGCAAAAAGGCATGAATCCACTGACAAAAAGCAAACACAGCAGGCCAGAAAAGAAGAATCCACGACGGCCGGCCTGTCCGCAGTGTCCACACCGCCGCCGCAACCCCGCCCCAAAGCCCGAACACTGCGAATACAGAAGAAAAAAGACCGAACAGCCACATCCTCGGACGATACACCCGCGTAATCAGAAACTGTCTTCGCCCAAATTCCCACAGTTCCTTCCACGAAACCGACTCATAGGAAGCCGACATACACGCGGGGACAAAAGCAATCTTCAGACCCGCTTTTGCCACAGCTTCACTGAGGGAAAGGTCATCGCTCAGAGCCGAAGCCCAAATCTGCTCCAGATTCAGCCGGCGGAAGGTATCGACCCGGATTGCCATCGACCCGCCCCAGGCCAGGTTAAACCGCGTATTGCCCAGCAGCTGGGCAATCTTGGCATTGACCGCCGAGAGGGTCAGCGTCGCCCAATTCGGCGTCTTCGGCACAAACCATCGATACCCCGTCGCAGCTCCGTTTTTGGCCGCCTGGGGCTCCCGCAGCGGATACACCAGATGACTGAGCCAGTTCGGTTTCACGCACGCATCCGAATCGGCAAACGCCAGCACCTGCGTATCCGCATCGGCCTGCCGAACCGCAAAAAGCAGATTATGCAGCTTCTGACTGCATCCGCTCGCCCGCCCCGCCGTCAGCAGCCGCACATCTTCCGCCCGGCTTTGGGGACGGTATTGCTCCATCAGCTGTTTCAGAACCGGATACGCCGGGTCCTGCTCATCCTCCACCACAAACAGCAGCACATACGGCTCATAATCCTGCAGAAAAAACGAGCGGATATTTTCCTCAAATGCCTCATCCAGACCTCGGCAGGGCACAATGACCGCCGCTTTGGTGCGATACCTGCGAACCCGTTTGTATTTTTGAAGCGCATAGCGGGTATTGTTGATCACCTGGATGGTGAAGACAATCTGAGCCGCCATCAGAACCGCCGCTAAAATCTCCAGCCCGCTCATCCAATCACCCTGTTAACGTTTCTTCAATTCGATTCGTCCCCTGAGCCGTCCCATTCCACAGCTGACAGAGCCGCTGAAAATCCTCCGGACTGTCAATATCCTGCGTCTGATCCTCCACCTGAACAAAATGTCCGGATTGGTCCTGCGGCCATGTATAATCCAGCCCGCCGAATGGATCTACATTCCCCAGCAGCCGATACAGCCCCCACAATTTGCCGTATTGATACGCATAGACCGGCTGCTTCCGCTGCCAACAGCGGTACACCCTCCAGAAATCATTGCCTCGAAATCCCCTATCTCGAAACCAATGAGAGGGCTTGGGAGAATAATTCTGCCGAAAAAACGGCCCAAATAGTTCCCAGCCGCACCCGAAGACCCGCCAAAACATCCGGCCTTTGCCCCGCAGCTCCGCCAGCAGCGAATTGATCTTTAGATTTTTCTCCACTTCTGAATGGGCCGAATCCGAAAAAGAAAAGGCAAATAATTCCGGACGCCTGAAATTCTTCCGGCACACCTCTGAGCCGTGCCCAACCCCCCAAAAGCAATACTCCGGACCGTTTCGAAGAATCGAATCGATGCAGAAAGAACTGAAATAGACGTCGCCGAGTAAAACTATCGTCTTTTCAGACCAAAGCGAACGAGAAGAAAGCATCGTATCACTCAAATACCGGTCCGCAGACGGCGGGAGAATCTCCGCAACTTCCGCCGCCGTCTTCTCAATCTCCGGGTCTTTTGTCAGGACATAGATAGACCCTACCCCCCTGTCCCGGAGCATCTGAATCGTCCGAAGCAAAAGGGGCTGCCGGCTTTTATCGACCGGAACCAGCTGCTTCAGCGTACCAAAGGCACGATTCCACCGCTGTCCCTGTCCGGCCGCTGGTATAATCGCTGTTATTTGAACCGTCATAAAATACCGATTTTCGCAAACAAGTCTTTCTCCATCGAATTATAGAATAACAAGATCAAAAAGCAATTGAATTGCCGTCAGTCGCCTTAAAAGAATTTTTCACAAAATCAATAAAAAGACTTTTTGTTTCCTCGATGATTTTTGGTATTGTTAACCTCAAAAGGAGATGTATTTAATGGTGATTTATGCAGATTATGACCGCTTGTGACAGCAGCTTTTTTCGTTGCGTCAAACCGCTTGCGGACGGTGTCCGCCGTCTTTATCACCAGCCGCTGCTCGTCTACGATATCGGTCTGACCTCTGAAGAAGCCGCCGAATTGGACTGCACCCTTATTCCCTTACAGGTCAGCAGGCATTACAAATCCTACACAATCTACAAAGCGACCCCATTTATTAACGCAACCCATAAACCCTCCTGCCTGAGGCATTATTTTGAACATTTTAGCGAACCCGTCCTTTATGTGGATGCAGACTGCCTTTTTTGCCAACGTGTTGAATTGGATGGTTTTGACATCGGCGTCACTGTAAAACCCAAACGAAAACTGGATATACAGAACTTCTTTAACGGAATTCTCAACTCCGGCGTTCTTTTCTTCCGCTGGTATCCGAAGCTTCTCCTGGACCGATGGATGCAGAAATGTGCGGCAGGAGGTCATACAGACCAAAGCGCTCTGGCAGAGATTCTTTCCGAAACCATCAACTGGAGAAAACCTCGTCAGATTCAGGATTGGCACAGTTTTTCCGTCCGACTCCTGCCGGTAGAAATCTACAACGATTATCAATTAAGAACCGGAAAAATCTTCCATTTCAAAGGTCTGCGACACAGCAAAGAAATCTATCCGAAACTGCTTGAAGCCATGCAGAAAGGCAAAAATGTCCGGCGGGAATATGAATATTTGAAAAACCGACTGCAAAAAGAAGAAAAACAGGGAACAGCAATCATCGCTGGAGATATGTCGATAAGGTCAGAAACCCTCTAAAAAAGACCAAACAGAGAAGTCCTAAACCGCAAACGCCCCAGCATAACAGATAACAATGACCATTTGTTATATTGAATCGCCTTTTTCAAACACTGGAGCCCTTCTGTCTTTCTGCTCTCCTGCAGAAGTTTGAATCCCGTCTTTCGGTATTTCCGCGATAAAATCCGCATCGCCTGCCTGCGGGGAATCCAGTCAGACCCGCCGTATTCAAAATAAAACCGCTCCGGTACCTTCAGATTATCCAGATGAACCCTGCCTTTCCCGCCTTGTCGGCTCAAACTCTCTGTCTGCGTGCGCCGAATTACGAATGTTTGCGGGACAAACAAAAACGGGGTTCGAGTGGACAGTCGCAGGAAAAAATCCTGGTCCTCTGCCAGCTCCAGCGTCTCATCAAAAAAGAACCCGTCCAGCAGTTCCCGGCGAATCAAACCGGCCTGGCAATACACAAAAAAACGGGAAAACAAAGAACGCACAATCCATCCGGAATAAGCATATTTGTCATTCATTCGCTCCTGCCGGCTGCCGTCCGGATGCTCCATCGTGACGGAAGCATACGCAACCCCGTATTCCGGCGCTTTCTCCAGCGACGAAACCATTGTTTCCAGATAGTCCGGCACATACAAATCATCCGAATCCAGAAAAGCGATATACGCCCCCTTTGCTTCTCGTAAACCCAGATTTCTTGCCGAAGAAACCCCGCCGTTTTCTTTCCGGAAATACCGTATCCGATTATCCTTTATAGCAACAATCTCCTGTGCTGTTCCATCCGTCGAGCCATCATCAATCACCAGAATTTCAAAGTCGCGGAAGGTTTGTCGGCAGACACTTTCGACGGCCTCCTGCACCAGTACCTTGCGGTTGTAGGTAGGAATGATTACACTGACCCTCGGCATTTTTCGGTATCCTCCCAAACAACTCTATGATATATTTAAGATACGGAAGAAACAACAGTTAAGTAAGGAACATGACGGAAACGCCGTTTGACATTCAAATAACCGATCCGAAAACCGGACATACAGCCGCCGTCCGGTGCACTGTTCTATTGCGCCGTTTGAGCGGTGTGCGCTATACGTATGAAGGATTCTGTGAGGGTCGGCCGGTTATTGTCAAAATCTTTACCAGCCCCCTGCGAGGGTTTCTCCATTTTAAACGCGAGATGCGCGGACTTTGCCGGCTGGCCGAACGCGGCATCCCCAGCCCCGCCCTGCTGCATTCCGGAAAAGACCCCTCAGGACGATGGGCCATGGTTCTTGAGAAAATCACGCCAGCGGACGACTTGGCCAACCTCCTTGAAAAAACAGAAGACCCGCAGCAGAAAGCCAAGCTCTGTCTGAAATGGCTCGACTTTGTCGCCTTGATGCATCAAAAGGGGGTCCTTCAAAAAGACCTCCATCCGGGCAATTTTCTTTTCAACGGCAGCTGCCTCTATGCCCTGGACTCCGGAACCATCCATTTCCGCCGCAGCCCTGTCTCTGTTGAGCAGGGACTTGAGCAGCTGGCCGGCATGCTTTGCACAATGCCTCCTGCCCTGCGGGAAAATCCCCAGCCGCTGCTGGAACAATATGGCCGACTCCGAGAATTAAAACCGACGGCGGACATGCTCGCCCAGCTTGAAACGTATATCTTCCGGCAGCAGCGGCGGTTCCTTCGTCAAACCCTCCAAAAAACCCTGCGCAACAGCAAACGATACTTCTCGCTTCAGGAAGGCCCGTACCGGGGCATGTTTACCCGTCGGGACTGGACGGAGGAAACCGCCCGGCAGTTCATCCGCCAAATCGACCAATTGATGGAGGCCGGGCAGATTCTCAAACGCGGCAATACCTGCTTTGTCAGCCGCGTGCAGTACGGCTCGCTGGATATCGCCGTCAAACGCTACAACTACAAGAGTTTCTGGCACTCGCTGCGGCATACTCTCAAGGGCTCCCGCGCCCGGAAATGCTGGCTGGCCGCCCATCAATTGCTGCACTGCGGCATCCCCACTCCGCGCCCTTTGGCTTTTATCATACAAAGACAGTTTGGCTTGCTCCGGCAGTCTTATTTGCTGTCAGAGTTTCTTCCAGGGAGCAATCTGGATGAATTCCTCAAATCTTCGTCCGCTTCCGAAGAAAAGGAAAAAATTATTATCCAGACAAAAAAACTTCTTTCCTCTTTGGCTGAAAACGGCCTGGTTCATCATGATCTGAAACCAAGTAATATTCGACTCATCAACGCTCAGCCGGTTCTGATTGATTTGGACGCAATTCGTTCGCAGCTGTTTTTGCGGCGGAAAGACAGCATCCAAAAAGAAATGGAGGCGGCTTTTTACAAACGGCTGGAACCATTCATCCACGCAGCGCATCCAAAACAATGCGGCAAAATTGTTCCCCAATAATCCGGTGATCGTATCGCTGTACATAAGCCCTTGCCCTTTGCCCCCATTCCTTTCGAAGCGGCTCATCATAGATGAGTCGTTGAATAGATTGATGCCACTGTTCGAGGGTTGAGGCGAAAAAACCCGCACCGCTTTCCTCAATGAAATCACGATTAACCCCTACAGGCGAAGCAATCACAGGCAGCCCCGCTGCAAAATACTGAAGAATCTTAAAACCGCATTTTCCCCGCGTAAAACGGTTATCCGGCAGCGGAGCCAGTCCAATATCGCATTCCTGAAGCCGTTGGGTCTGGGTATCCAAAGACCACATACACTTCTCAACCGGCAGGTACTTGCAATCCAAAAACTGGTCTGCAACAATTCGCAGAATTACAGAAGGATTTTCCTGCCCAATCTTTTCAAGGGCGGGTTTTATCTCCTCCAAATAGCGCAGCGTGCTGCGGCTGCCGATCCAAACCAGACGGATTTTCCCATCCTGCGGTTTCTTGATTTGTGATGCATAAGCCCTCCCATCCAGACCGGTGGGGAGAATATGAACATTTTTGCAAAAAGGCCTTGCCTGCTCCGCCAAATAAGGATTGCCGGCAATCACACAGTCCGCCATCTTCACCATCCGCCGAAACAGCCGAGAATGGCTGGTCCAATTCCTGTCGGGTTGGCGAGGGTCGTACATTACAGCATCGTCAAAATCATATAGGATACACCGAGCTGATTTTCGCAGAATCCGAGCATCGAGCATATTCAGTGTCTTTTTGTGAATTAGAACCGCATCAAACCGTTCGGCCTCCCGAAACAGCCGCCAGCGATGTCGATACGATGCAGGAATCCGCTCAACCCGACAAGTCACACCGCAGTCCGCCAGCCGCTCCAGATACACCCCAATCCGTTCCCGATAACTGGCCCGCTCCGGATTGTTCGATAAAACAAGCAGATTCATTCCAGGGGACCTTTCCGTCCAAAAACAAACATTTGATCGGCGAGCCTCAGACAACCGCAAAAATGAGTCAAGGGAGAAAGAATAGTTTTGGCCAAAGCAGACCTTCGAATGCGGTCTTTCGTGATTGGATTCGTATTATTCCCATAAAAAACATACTGCAATGAACAAAGCGTTGTTTTGGAGCTTCCGTCATAAAGAATCGATTGTACATCCAAACCGTTTTGCTGAAAATAGCAGCGAATTGTACGCGGTGAAAAGAGAAACAAATGCCTCGGAGAATCCAAGGCATACCATTTGTCTCTGAACAGACAGGCATTCAAGCTTCTGACATTCGGTGTTTTTATGCAAAACCACCCTCCAGGCTTTACCATCCTGCTGACTATCTGTAAAAAACCCATCGGATCGGGAACATGTTCCAGAACAGACCATGCCGTGATAAGGTCAAATGCATTCTCTTCTGCCTGATAACCCTCTACAGTCCCGCAAAACACATTAAGTCCGTAACAGACTTTAGCCGACTCAACTGCTTTCTCAGAAAGCTCTATACCAAACACCTGACAATTGGTTTTTTGTCTCAAACTATAGAGAAAGGCCCCATTGCCGCAACCCACGTCTAAAACTTGTGAGTCTGAATTCAGCCGCCCGAGGATTCGTTTTAAAAAAGGAATATTAAAAAGCTCTTCCGTTAAGAAATGTTTCTGCTGGTGAGGCGAATAATCATCCGGATAGAAATTGATGATAGAGTCCGGCAATATCTGCGGGTTCATAAAAACAAGTCCACATTCAGAACACTGCACATACCTGAACCGCCCCTCAAATCCATGCAGCCGATCTATTCCGAACACAAATGTTTTCCATTGACGGCTGCCGCATAAGTTGCACGATATGAGCCTCGCATCCATTCTCTCAAAACTCCACAAAGCTGCATTCAACTACGATGCAACTCCTTCACAAGAACTTCCCCTGTCCGAAATACACGTTGAACCAATGTTTTTTGAATCAATCCCTTGACGCTGTATGCAAGCAGAAATCATTCAATCAAACTCGGCTTTTCAAGAAACGAGTCATTCCTTCGAATCGTCAGACCCCGCTCATAATCAAAGGAAACTCCTATCTTCTTTAAATAAGCCGTCACAGAGGGATGATGATAAATCTCCTTTTGAGTCTGCTCATCGAGCTCTTCCTTCCATCTCTGGTCAAAATACAGCTGGCCGCCCTGCGGCGGTTTTAAATAGTTCTTCTTTACGCTGCCGTGATGGGAAAAATTCCAATATTCCTTCTGCGGCGGCTCATAACCATATCCCAGCCACGTCATCAGCTCTTCCAACACCCTATCCGCTTCAAATACCAAATCGCAGTAGGTAACAAGCCGGGCGTCCAGTCGATTCCGTTCGAGAAAGTCCGTAATCTGCTGATTTTGATAAAGCCAGTGCCAAAGATAGGCCCGGCTCTCTTCTCCAGTCAAAATCTCCCAGGCATGCCTCCAGCATCGCCATGCCGTCTTCACCCGACGTCGGAATTTGTCCGTCGGCTCAAAACTGAGCTTCCATCGGCGAACCAGCGCCCGCGGGTCTCGAATCAAATGAATATATTTGAAGGAATATCCGGGCATCCCCCAAAACCGACTGGCCCACCGAACCTTCTTGGAATTATCAACCACTGTCGAAACCAAAGGATAGAAGCGGGACAGATTGTCAAAAATGATGTCATAAAATTTTTCGGCCGGGCAGCCTCGAATCCCTGCAAGTACCGGGCAGGATTCCTCCGAAGCACACATAGAGCACACTCGACGCGGTGTGTCTTTACGACGGAAATGATGCAGTTCTCCAACAGACCTGCAACGGCTGTGAGACCCCAGCTGCAAAGTCAGAAGATGAGAGCCCGCATAGTTGGTGGACAAGATATAAACAATTTGCCGCTGAACCGCCATTCGTTTTTAGTCCCTTGGTCTCTTTAACAACCTGCCCGAGCTGGAAAACTTTCTATTCGCCTAAAGAATGACTTTCCATGGAGCATTGTAATCGCCCGTCCTGATCAAGTCCATCAAATGCCGGGCCATCTTAGTACAGTTGAATTCCCGATGGGCATGTTCCATTCCGGCACGGGCAATCCGTTCCCGCTCCTCCTCGTGTGCCAAATACCACTCCGCCAGTTCAAAAAACTCCTCCGCCGTATCAAAATATCGAAGATGTTTTCCATCCTCAAAAAGAAGGTCGGAATCCGGCACTCGTTTGGCCAGTGTGAACGTTCCGCAGGCAATACAATTCACCAATCTGTCGGAGTGATACATCCGGATATTGTTGACAATATTAATACTCAAGGCTATTTTAGCACCGCTGATCGCCCAAAAGACCTCGATTCCATCCAGAGTAGGAAAACCAAAACAGCCGTATAATCGAACTCCTTTTCGCTCTTTCAGTCGTTCCAGCAAAAAACGCCTTTCCTCTTCCATCTCAGCGGGAAAACGGGAATGGTGCTCAGACCCTGTGAAAAGAATATCAGACTTCCACTTTCCCTCTATATTCGGATAAGGTCTTTGAATATCCGGATCACAGGGACACGGAAAAAAAGCACATCGAGGAACACCTTCTTCTTTAAATTTCTGCATCCATACACCGGCATTGGTTACAATTGCCAAGTCCAGCATTTTCAGAATTTCAAACCATCTCGGAGCATAATTCGGAGGATAAGAGTCCGCATCCCGTCCAACCAACAAAGCATAAGGAGCTGTTTTCCGAATCTCCTGAATCATCTCTGGATTAAAATATTTCAGGACACACAGGATCAGGATATCCGGATGATATCGGCGAATCTGCTCCAGCATAACCTCAAAGGTTCTTGCCTTTTCCCATCGATGTTTCAGAATGGGAATCGGCCATTTACACTTTTGTTCTGCAATATCCCAAAAACTGAACGGCTGGACATCATGACCCAGACGAATCAGTCCCTTAAGCCATCGGCGACGTTCAAGCCGGATGGACTTAGGAGAATCATTTTTAAAATCAGCGATTAAGAATATCCGCTTGCTGTCATTCAACATCCCGGTTTCCTTCTAAAAAACATATTTCCAGGGAGCGGAGTAGCCGCCTGTCTCAACCAAATCGAGCACCCGCTGGGCCATCAAAGTACAATTCATCTGACTATGGGCCTTCTCCATGCCTGCCTGCGCGATAGAACGTCGTTCTTCTTCATGCTGAAGATACCAATGCGTCAAATCAAAAAACTCTTGTGCATTGTGAAAATACTTTACTTCCCGCCCGTCCTCAAAAAGCAGATTCGAATCAGGAACCCACTTGGCCAGCGTAAAGGCCCCGCAGGAAAGACAGTTAATAAAACGATCGGAATGACAAAGCCGCTGCCTGTTATCGGCATTAATGCTTAAAGCAATTTTCGTGTTCGAAACAGCCCGAAATGCATCAAGCCGTTCTATGCGTTCATATCCCAGGCCGCCGTACATCCGTGCAGAGGGCATCCGGGACAGCCGTTTCAAAATGGCAATTCGGTCAGGATCCGTAGCATGCATCGGGTGTTCCGAACGGCCGATGAAAAGAATATCGGACTGCCAATGCGGGTCGGATTCATAAGGATGCTGAATATCGGGCTCACAGGGACACGGCATAAAAGCACACACAGGCACACCGGCCTTCTTATAGTCCTGAAGCCACGAGCCCGCATTCGTCGCAAGGACAATATCCATTTTACGAGCAATCTGCATTCGTTCCTGATTTTGTGCCGGATTCCAATCGGTATCTCGCCCGAGAAAGACCGCATGTTTCAGCGCATCTCTCAAAACATCCAGACACTCCAGACTGATATCCCTCATATTGGAAATCAACACCATCTCGGGCCGATAGGATTCGGCAATCTGAATCAGAGATTCCTCTGTTTTTCTTCTCCCAAAAAGAAGAGCATACTTTCTTTTATGAAACGGAGTAAAATGATGAACAATATTTCGGTAACTGAAGGTCTGAACATCACAGCCGCTCCGCACAAACCCCTTAATCCAATGTCTCCTTTCTATCCGAAGGGATTCGGGCAAATGCAGCTTAAAATCACCGATAATCAGAATCCGTTTGGCCCAAGCCATTGATTTTCCTACCCTCTACGCAAGAAACAAGATATCTTCCATTGAAGAAATTTCGGCCAGATTCAAACGATGAATTCCAAAGACACAGTAGGGCTTATAGCCGAACGATGCCATAAAACCCTCAAAGTCAGCCGGCGTAATTCCAAAATGGGCCATTCCATTTCTCGACACCTCTACCAGAACCGGAGGCAGGGAGTGCTTGTTCTGCTTGAAATATTCCGAACACCCTCTTAAAACGGCCCATTCATATCCTTCCGTGTCAATCTTAATCATTGACGGATGAATCTGTTTTTGGTGAAGATAACTATCTAGACGCTCACTCTGTACTTCTATTTCGGACTGAATTTCTCCGGAGCTGATAAATCCCTTCAATAAAGAAGACCCTCCGGGATTTGTACGATGAAGATACAACCGTTTCATTTCCCCTGACGATTCTCCCAGGGCTACATTATTCAAAAAAAACCGATAGGATGGATTTAATTCCCTCAGTCTCTCCAAATGGGAAAAGTATTCAGGAGCTGGTTCGAAACAATGGACGGCACCTTCGGGGCCAACACGGTCGGCGGCTATCGCAGCAATATACCCTAAATTGGCCCCTACATCGATAAAAATGCCGTTCTTGGGCAGAAATTTCCGGATAGATTCCTGTATAGCGAATTCGTAGGTGCCTTCAAAAAACTTTCGATACCTCGGTGTATCACGAAATTCAAAACGAATCTTCCCTACAAGCCCCTGAAAACTGCCGACGGGATAGGAATGCCGCTTTCCCCTCCATCTTCTCCACTTCTTTTTCAGAGAAAAAAGAGGGTGTTTCATCTTCAAAAATGTTTCCATAAAACCCTCACAAATCCAGCGAGGCATCCGAAAGAATCGATGCAATCCTCTCGGAATTCATAATCTCTTGTATTCGGCGCCGTGTTTTTTGTATCGTTCGTCTGCGAAGACGATACTGTGGGGCATTCACAACCTGCGTCGCATGGGCCAGGTGAAATATATATTCTTTCAGCACCCGGTCCGGGATGCGAACCGTCCTGTACCCCCGGTCCTCCAGCTCAAAATACAGTTTCTGCCCCACCGTCAGCCCCTTGTCCCGGTCCATCAAAAACGACAGGTTCTCCCTTTTTAAAATCTCCGTCCGATACGCACAGCAGACCGTCCGATTGTAATACCGATACCGCCCCAGCGGGTCCGGCACCCGAAACAGCTTCCGAAAAAAGGTCTTATAATCCGTCGCTTTCTTCAGCCAGACTCGCCAGGCCTCTTCCAGCTCCGCCTTCCCCCCGCCCACACAAGCCATCTTCGGCTCATCCAGAAACGGCCCCAGCAGCAGCTCCAGCCACCCCTCCCGATGCACCACCGTATCCGAATGCAGCGACACAAGAAACTCAGTCCGGCACTCCTGCAGGGCCCAATCCAGGGCCGCCGCATGGGCATATCCGCCGCTGGAATCATTGGTCGGGTCCTTTCGCTCCATCAGCCGAATCCATTTGAGCGACTTTAAATACTCCAGCGACTCATCCTGCGAATTGTTATCCACCACTACCACCTCATACGGACCGCGGGTATATTTGCGAATGCTCCGCAGACACAGACGCGTCAAATCGAGCGTCTTGTAATTGACCACACAAATTGTCGCGATTCCGTTCGTCCGGCTCATTGTCCCTGCGGCACAATCAGCTGCGTTTCATACAGATTTTTATAGACCTGACAGGTCCGAATCAAGTCCTCATGCCGGCCCTGCCCCGCAATTCGCCCTTTGTCCAGCACCACAATCCGGTCGGCGGAAATCACCGTGCTGAACCGATGCGCAATCAGAAAACACGTCCGGCCTTTCAGCAGCGTCTGCAGGGCTGCGTGAATCTTTGCTTCGCTGTCGGCGTCAATCTGGCTCATTGCCTCATCAAAAATTAAAATCGCCGGATTCTTCAAAATCGCCCGCGCAATCACAATCCGCTGCATCTGCCCGCCGCTGAATCCGCTGCTGTGCTCGCCGATAATGGTATCATAGCCCTCCGGCAACGGCTCAATAAACTCATGCGCATAGGCCCGACGGGCCGCCTCAATCACCTCTTCCCGGCTTGCCCCCGGCTTACCGTAGGCGATATTGTTGGCAATCGTATCCCGAAACGTCACAATATCCTGCGTCACCAGCCCAATCTGCCCCCGCAGACTCCGCAACGTCGCCCGCCGAATATCCCTGCCGTCTATCAGAATCCGCCCGCTGTCCGGGTCATAAAACCGGGCAATCAGATTCACCAGCGTCGATTTGCCCGAGCCGTTGGGCCCCACAATCGCCACCGTCTGCCCCGCCGGCACCTCCAGCGTAATTCCGTTCAGGGCCGGCAGCACGGCTCCCGGATACGTAAACCGGACCTCTTCAAAAACCATCTTCTCCCGCAGCGGCGCCAAATCAAAGGCATCGGGCTCTTCTTTTTCCAGCGGCTCATCCAGCACCGCAAAGACCCGTTCGGCCGCCGCATTCGCCCGCTGCACCTCATTCCAGACATCGCTCACCTTTCGAACCGACTCCGCCGCCGTGCCCAAAAAAATAACCAAAGCAAAAAAAGTCGAAGACTGCATCCCCTCATAGCCCTGAATGACCCAGGCCGCTCCCAACAGCAGAGCAGCCGAACCGGCAAACATCCCCAATACATCCATCAGCGGGTTTGTCAGTGCCTCTACCCGTGCAATCCGTATCAGCTGCTTGAGCAGGGCCTGATTGGTTTTCTCATAGAGCTCTATCTCGTGGTCCTGGCGGTTGTACACCTTGACGACCCGCACCCCACGCATCGCTTCCTGAATCCGTCCGAGCAGCTGGGCCGAAATGGCCAGCGATTTTTTTGTGGCCTTTTTAATTTTGCGTCCCAGAATCACAAAAAGCCCCAGCACCAGCGGCGCCGCCGTCAAAAAGATAGCCGTCAGCTTCCAGTTCAGCCAAAAGGCCGCTCCAATACAGCCCGCCGCCGTCAGCGGCTCCCGCAGGGTCTTGCCCAGCAGCACCTTAATGCCCCGGCAGCTCTGCGAAACGTCATTAAAAATCCGGCTGGTCGTATCGCTCGTGCCCCGGGTGCTGAAAAAGCCGACCGGCATATACATCGCATGCGCAAACACACGCTCCCGGAGTCGGGTATTGGCAATCAAAACTATCTTTTCCGCCAGAAAATGCTGATAAAAGCGGGCCATGCACCGAAGAATGGTAATAAAAATCATCCCGATGATAATCAGAACAATGGCCTGCAGCTTGGTTTCTTTGGTCTCCTCACGGGGAAGAAAACTGACCGGCCATTGCGCCCAATCCGCGAAAGCCGGCTTCTCCGGTGCGGCGGCCTCCACCGTTCTGACGGAAGGAACTGCATCTGCAGTCGAAATCACCTGCAGGGTCAGCGGCTGCCCGGCAGGACAGGTTGCCAGTGCCTCGAGCATCTTGCCGGAAAAGATCCGCTGTCCGTCCGAGGAAAGATAAGGACTGACACCAACGATCCGATCCTGCGGATGTAAACCGTTTGCTTTCGCCCAGGACTTGGAATGTACCCGCGTAATCAGCAAATAATAAAGAACCGAATTGCCCTCTTCCCCCAGAAAGTCCGAACGGTCCGGTACATAAAAATCCAACCCATACCGCCAGTTGCAAATCTTTCGGTCCACCCAGCCGTGAAGCCCCTCTTCGCTCATCATCACCTTCAAAAGCGGAATGACCGTCGCAAAACTGACGGAAATCATCAGCGCAATCATCACAGACCAGAAGACCAGCTTTACCAGCCGAGGCCACTGCGGCCAGACATCATCCCACACACGCCAAAAAGCAGATAAACCTTTTGTATCCGACATTCACTTCTCCAGAAACGAACAAAACAGGCAGATTACCACAGGGGTGAGGGCTGGTCAAGCATTCAAAATCGACTTAACGGTTCGAATACATCCGTTTATAGTAATCCTGATACTGACCCGAAACCACATGATTGAGCCACTCGGAATGTTCCAGATACCAGCGAATCGTGCGGGAAAGCCCTTCTTCAAACGATACCGAAGGTCTCCAATTCAGCTCCGACATAATCCGGCTCGAATCAATCGCATACCGCCGGTCATGGCCCGGCCGGTCCTTGACAAAAGTAATCAGGGATTCAGGCTTTCCGAGGGCCTTCAAAATCAGACGTACTACGTCGAGATTGTGCTTTTCATTGTTGCCGCCGATATTGTAAACCCGTCCCGGCTGGGCCTCCATTAAGACCTTCCAAACGGCCGTACAGTGGTCATACACATACAGCCAATCCCGGATATGCATCCCGTCCCCGTACACCGGCAGCGGCTTATCCTTCAGGGCATTATGAATCATCAGCGGAATCATCTTTTCCGGGAACTGATACGGTCCGTAATTGTTGGAGCATCGCGTAATATTGTACCGAAGCCCCCAGCTGTGCCCAAACGCCTGAACCAGCATGTCCGCAGATGCCTTGCTGGCCGAATACGGGGAGTTCGGACTCAGCGGTGTTGTCTCTGTAAACTTGCCTTCCGGTCCCAGGGAACCATACACCTCATCCGTCGAAATCTGGACAAACCGCTCCAGTTTTTTCTCCAGAGCAATCTTCAGAAGGGTCAGCGTCCCTTTAACGTTGGTCTCAATGAAAATCCCCGGCTCTTCCAGCGAACGGTCCACATGGCTTTCCGCCGCAAAGTTAATCAGAGCATCAATCTTATAGGTTGATATCAGACTCTCAACCAGGCCCCCGTCACAAATGTCCCCCTTGACAAAGATGTGATTTGGATGGTCTCTATAGCCCTCCAGATTCTCCAGATTGCCCGCATATGTCAGCTTGTCCAGATTCACCACCCGGGTATCCGGATGTTCATCCAGCACCATCCGTACAAAATTGCTGCCGATAAAGCCGGCGCCGCCTGTCACCAAAATCGTTCTCATAATTGCTCCAGAAATTCCCTGAGCGGTTCCTGCCAGGGCCTCATGTCTTTGCCCAGCACAGACCGCAGTTTACGGCAGTCGAACCGGCTGTTTAAGGGCCGTTTGGCCGCCGATGGAAACTCCGATGTTCTGCATGGTTCTATCGAATTCGGAAGTCCTTTGACCTGACAAATAAAACGGGCCATCTCATAGCGGGACGTATAACCGGAGGCCGCCGCATGAAAAACCCCTTCCGGAAACACCGGCAGCCCCAGCATCTGAACAAGCACCTCGGCCAGTTCCGAAGTCGCCGTCGGCGAGCCAACCTGGTCCTCCACCACCCGCAGGACCGGACGGCTCTTGGCAGCCTCCAGAAGCTTGACGACAAAGTTCGTACCCGCCCGCCCATAGGTCCACTGAACCCGCACGATGCAAAATCGGCACCCGGAAGACACCAGCCGCTTCTCCCCTTCCCACTTGCTTCGTCCATAGGCGCTGAGCGGATTGGGCGGGTCCGTCTCGACATATGGCCGCTCCAGCGTCCCGTCAAAGACAAAATCCGTGCTGATATGCATCACCGGCACACCATACCAAGCCGCCGCGCGTCCCAGCAGCCCCACCGCCTCGGCATTGATCTGCATCGCCAGCTCCGGCTCCTGCTCCGCCCGTTCCACGTTGGTATAAGCGGCACAATTCACTACAGCCCGACAGCCGTTCATCGCCTCCTTCAAATCCTCCTCGTTCCGTATATCCAGCTCCGGCAGGTCGTAGGCCCGAACCTCCAACCCGTGCTTTAAACAGCAGGCCGTCAGGTCCGTCCCGAGCATCCCGCGAGCCCCCAAAATGACAATCGGCCCTGTCCCGTTCACAGATTAAACTCCCTCATACCTGGGCAGACGGGAAGGACAAATCTGACGCAGCGGCCCGTATCGGCTGTCTTTAGCGGAGAGAATCGGCTTCTCAATCGGCCAGGCAATCCCAATCTCCGGGTCATTCCAGCAGACCCCGCCTTCACAGTCCGGCACATAAAAATCCGTGCATTTATACGAAAACAAAGCGGTCTCGCTTAATACGCAAAAACCGTGTGCAAATCCCGGAGGAATGTACATCTGCAGGTGATTGTCCGACGACAGCTCTGCACAGACATACCGTCCGAAGGTCGGCGAGCCGACCCGAATATCCACGGCCGCATCAAACACCCGGCCCTGCAACACCTGAACCAGTTTGCCCTGTCCGTGCGGATGCTGATAATGCAGCCCTCGAAGCACCCCCTGCTGCGAAAACGAAACGTTGTCCTGAACAAACGCCGGCAGGCCGAGCTCCGCATACCGTTTCTGCTGCCAGGTTTCCAGAAACCAGCCGCGGGAATCCCCGAATACAGCCGGCCGAATCAGCAGCACCTCCGGAATCGATGTCGGCAGAATCTCCATCAGCCGATTTCCTCTATCATCTGTTTCAGATAATCACCGTAATGATTCTTCTTCAGCGGTTCTGCCAGACGGAGCACCTGTTCGGCATCAATCCATCCCTGCCGATAGGCGATTTCCTCCGGACAGCAAATCATCAGTCCCTGCCGCTGCTGGACCGTCTGGACAAACACCGAGGCCTGAATCATCGCCTCCATTGTACCCGTATCCAGCCAGGCCGTCCCCCGCCCCAGCAGCCGCACCTGAAGACGGTTCTGCTTCAGATACAGATTATTCAAATCCGTAATCTCCAGTTCCCCCCGCGCCGAGGGACGAATCTGCGCCGCCAGCTCCGTCACCTGCGAATCATAAAAATACAGCCCCACCGCCGCATAGTGCGATTTGGGTTTCTGCGGTTTTTCCTCAATCCCGATCACTCGGCCGTTCCGGTCAAACTCGATAACCCCGTACCGTTCCGGGTCTTTGACCCAATATCCGAAAATCAAAGCGCCCTCTTCCTGACGGGCCGCCTCCTGCAGCATCTGGGAAAGCCCCTGCCCGTAAAAAATATTGTCCCCCAGAATCAGACACGCCGGACGGTCCCCCAGAAAATCTCGACCGATTAAAAACGCCTGGGCCAGTCCCTCCGGTCGCGGCTGACAGGCATATTCAATCTGCAGGCCCCATTGCCGGCCGTCTCCCAAAAGACGCTCAAAGAGAGGCAAATCGGCCGGCGTGGAAATCACCAGAATCTCCCGAATCCCCGCCAGCATCAGGGTGGACAGCGGATAGTAAATCATCGGCTTGTCATACACCGGCAGGATTTGCTTGCTGATGGCCTGCGTAATCGGATACAGACGTGTCCCGCTTCCGCCGGCCAAGATAATCCCCTTTCGTTCCATAATCCCTTCCTGTCTCCAATGCAGCTCTCAGAAAAATCGGCCGCTGTTCGAGATTTCCCGGTGACCATCCAAAAAAAACGGGATACAACCGTATCCCGCAAACAACAGTTCAATCCGGCAAACCTACAGCAGCTCATCCAGAGCATCGGTAATGGCCTTTTTGCTCGTCAAGCCGACCCACTTTTTCTCCAGACTGCCGTTCTTGAACAAAAGCAGCGTCGGAATCGCCGTAATCCCGTACTCAATCGCGGCTTGCCTCTGTTCATTGGTATCTACTTTGCAAATCAGGGCACGACCGGCATATTCATTGGCAATTTCCTCAATCACCGGAGCCAGCATCCGGCACGGTCCGCACCATGGAGCCCAGAAATCCACCAGAACCGGCTTGTCCGTCCCCTGAATCATAGATTCAAATTCCGCATCCGTCAATTCAATCACATTACCCGCCATAGACGGTTCCTTTCGCTTCACAAATCAATAATCAATCCGGTTTCATAAACCTGAGGAGGATTCTACCCCTGCTCTCAAACCCTGTCAAACAGGAACTATGGGGCCCCCGGAAAATCCGGTATTTGTTCAGAATCCCCGCGGCTGGACGGCATTGCCGGCGACGGATTTGGGCCGGCAGACGGCGGCTGAATTTCCTGAATGGGAATCCGAGGCCGTTCCCCGGACAAATCGATTTCCGGCAGTTCGATATCCAGGTCCTCCTCTTCTTCCTCATCCAGTTCGCCGGAAACAGAGGAAAGGTCTTCCGGTTTTTCGAGAGAACTCCGCTCCTCCGGCAATTCACTCTGTCCGGCGGACTGCTGGGCATTCCGGACTGATAGAATCGCTTCCCGGACCGCCTCCTCGGCCGGAACATCTGTCAACGAACGAAGGACAATAGGACTTCCGCTGTCGGCCTGCTCCGCCCAGACCAAGCGGTTGCGAATCAGCTCCAGCATCGCCAGGAACAACCCGATAAGCACCAGCCGATTTCCGCGTCCTTCAAAAATGGCTTCCAGCGTTTTCGGTCCTTCCGTCTGAAGCCGATGAAGAATTTCAATCTGATACAGGTCAATCGGCGTATCATCCTGAATTCGTTTGAAATCGCCGATCTGGCCGGTGGCCTTCAAAATCCGGTCAAAGGCCTCCAGCAGCGTCCAGACACTCACTTGTTCCAGGTCAATCTGCGGTTCCTGGGACTTTTCCAAAGAAGACACGATAGAATCCGGACGTGTAAAGCGAAGCGACCGCTGCTCACCCGCCAGAGACAGCAGATTCGCCGCATCTTTATAACGCTTATATTCGAGCAGCTGTCGAATCAGGGTTGAACGAGGGTCTCCTGCACTTTCTTCTGCTCCTTCCTCGGCCTCGCTCTTCGGCAGAAGCATTGCGGATTTGATTTCCAGCAGGGTGGCGGCCATCACCAGAAACTCCGCCGCCACATCCATATCCAGCTCCTTGAGCATCTCAATATAATGAAGATACTGCTCCGTGATGCGGGCAATCGGAATATCATAGATATCCAGCTCTTCTTTGCGGACCAGATACAGCAGCAGGTCCAGCGGGCCGGCAAACACATCCAGCTGTACACGATATTCACTCACAAATCATCCCCCTCACTCACCTTACCCTCCTCGCCCCATTCGTCCAAAAGCATCTTTTCATTCAGTACAGACGCCGCCCGTTCCGCATCCGTTTCCAAAACCTGAAGCGAAACAGGAAAAACACCCGTCGGATACAGACCGCTGACAACCGGTTCTCCGAGAATCACACAGCGAATCCCTGCCTCCTCCAGTGCAATCCTGGCCAGCTGGGCCTCTATCGGGTCCGCATATTGGGCCACCGTAATCAGCTTCTGCGCTTGGCTCACAGAATCCCTTTCAAACCGACCGCCCGACGAACCCGGTCCAGCGTTCTGCGGGCCACCGCATCCGCCCGCGCTGCCCCATCCATCAGAATCTTCTCCACATAATCCGGATTCTTTTCCAGCTCCGCCCGCTTGGCCCGATAAGGCCGGAAATATTCAATCAGAAGCTCCGCAATTCTCTTCTTAACTGTCCCGTAGCCCAGGCCGCCTTTCCTATAGCGTTCTTCCCACTCTTTCAATTCTTCCGGCGAAGCCGCCAGCCGCAGAAGGGCAAACAGATTGCATGTTTCCGGATTTTTCGGTGCCTCCACCGGCGTCGAATCCGTCACAATTCGCATCACCTTCTTCTGAACACTCGACTCCGGCTCAAAGATTTCAATCGTGTTATTGTAGCTTTTGGACATCTTCCGTCCGTCCAGACCCGGCACAACCGCCACCGATTCAATAATGTAATCCTCCGGAATCACGAATGTTTCTCCATAGGTGTTGTTAAACTTGACAGCAATATCCCGGGTCACCTCGATATGCTGCTTCTGGTCAGCCCCTACGGGAACCAGCTGGCTGTCAAAAATCAGGATATCCGCCGCCTGAAGCACCGGATACGCAAACAGCCCGTGGTTGGGGCTGATGCCCTGAGAAACCTTATCTTTATAACTGGTGCACCGCTGCAGCAGCCCCATGGGGGTAATGCACGAAAGAATCCATTGCAGCTCCGTCACCGCCGGCACATCCGACTGCCGCCAGAAGACCGTTTTTTTCGGATTCAGTCCCAGCGCCAGATAATCCATTGCGACTTCCATCGTCCTTTGACGGAGGGCCTCCGGATTGGGGTTGGACGTCAAGGCATGGTAATCCGCAATGAAATAGAACCCTTCATGTTCTTCCTGAAGGGCTAAGTTTTGTCTCATCGCACCAAAATAATTGCCGATATGAAGTTTCCCAGACGGCTGAATCCCGGAAAGAATCCTCACGACGTAAAATCTCCTCAAAAAAGTTCTAAAGCACTGTACAGTATCAAGTAAAACCCCTTCCGTCAAGATTTGACCCATTGAGATTACACCCGTCAAAAAAAAATGGTTGTCGTCCCATAAAACCCCTTCTTGTTTACAAATAATAAAAAACAAACAAAATTCTTAAGTATTCCTTTATATTTTCTTTCTTTTTGCTTAATATTATTTTATAATTTACAATGTACAATCTCTGAGGGGAGCACATTATGGTTTCAATTTCTACCATATCCATATCTCTCCAAGGACTATCGGAGGTACTGAAAGCCTATTTTGACCGGTTCGAGAAATCGGACAGCGGAAGCCGCCTCAACCGCGCTTCTGACGGAGCCGCCCAGCTGGCTATCTCTTCTTTTCTGCGGTGTGAAATCGCCTCCGTAAAACAGGGATTTCTGAATCTAAATGAAGCCGTCTCCCTTCTCCAAACAGCCGAAGGCAACTTGGGGGAGATTTCCGAAAAACTTCAGCGGATGCTCGAGTTGACAACGCAGGCACAAAGCGGAACGCTATCGCCTGCCCAAATACAAATCCTTCAGGGAGAATTCGATAATCTATCTCAGGAAATAGCACAAATCAGCCAAACAGCGGAATATAACGGCATACCCCTCCACCAGCAAAAGCAAACTTTATTCCTGTCTGCGGCCGGTAAAGAAATTCCTATTCAGTTGGAAGCCATCAATTTATTTCAGGGAAATGTTGAAAGTCCCGCCTGTGTCGAAGCACTGAGGTCTTTCATTGAGTTTATTCGAAATTACCGGTCCAGATTGGCCGCAACACTGAACTCTGTAGAAGGACTGTCTGACTATCTAAACAAGCTTCTGGAAGAAGCAACCCATTCGAAATCCCGGATATCCGACACGGACTATGCACAGGAAATCCTTGACTTATCTTCTTCCCAAATCGCTGCTCATATCGAATCAATTGGAATCCAAAATCATCTTTCCGCCCAAGCCGTACTGTCCCTCCTTCAGGAAAGATAACAAAAAAACCGTTAAACCTCCATAAATGTGAATTAGTGCGCACTTTTGTACTTCACAAACCAATAATCTTTCACAAAAAACGCTTTTTTTGTTGCATTTTTGTCTTAAAATCATATTTTATCAGTCAAAAATACGGGTTCGCCATCGGAATTACTGATAGTCAAGACCAACCTTTTTTTGAAAGGGAGAGGAGTAATGGCAGAGCAAACATCAAAAGGACTGAAATCACTTCTGACGGAAAACAGAACATTTCCCCCGCCTGCTTCCATCCGAGCCAACGCCTGGGTCAACAGCATGGAACAGTATCAGAAAATGTGGGAGCAATCCATCAATGAGCCCGACAAGTTCTGGCTCCAGCAGGCCGAGATGCTTACCTGGTTCAAAAAACCGACAAAAAGTCTGGTGTACACTTGGAACACCAAGGCACGGAAAATCGAGCATACTTGGTTTGCTGACGGCAGTTTGAATGTTTCGTACAACTGTCTCGATCGGCATCTGGGCACTCCTGTCGAAAACAAGGTGGCTATCCTCTGGCAGGGTGAAGAAGAAAATGCTGTTAAAAAAATCACCTATAAACAGCTCCACGCGGAAGTCTGCAAGTTCGCCAATGTCCTGAAATCCAAAGGCATTCGCAAAGGCGACCGGGTAGCCGTTTATATGCCGATGGTGCCCGAATTGGCTGTTGTCATGCTCGCCTGCACCCGAATCGGCGCCATTCACTCTGTGATTTTCGGCGGATTCAGCGCCGACGCCATCAAAGACCGTGTCAATGACTCCAGCTGCAAAATGCTGATTACGGCCAATGTCTCTCTTCGTGCCGGCAAGCATATTCCGCTCAAATCTATCGCTGATGAAGCCCTCGAAAAATGCCCGTCCATCGAAAATGTGGTCGTTGTAAAGGTCAACAATGACCCCTGCAATATGAAAAACGGGCGGGATTTCTGGTACCATGACCTGATGGCCAAAGCCGACCCGAACTGCCCTGCCGAACCGATGGACGCTGAAACACCTTTGTTTATCCTGTACACATCCGGTTCCACAGGCAAGCCCAAAGGAGTCGTTCACACCACCGGCGGGTATTTGCTTCACGTGGCTCTCACCCACAAAATCGTCTTCAATATTCACGATGACGATATTTACTGGTGCACCGCCGACATCGGCTGGGTCACCGGACACAGCTACATCGTCTATGGACCGCTGGCCAACGGCACCACCAGCTTGATGTTCGAAGGCGTACCTACCTATCCGGACGCCGGCCGGTTCTGGCACATCTGCGACAAATTCGGCGTCACAGTCTTCTACACCGCTCCGACGGCTATTCGGGCCCTGATGCGGCTGGGTGAAGAATGGGTGATGAAATACAAACTGGACACCCTCCGGGTACTCGGCAGCGTTGGTGAACCTATCAATCCGGAGGCCTGGATTTGGTACTATGAAAAAGTCGGACGAAAACGCTGCCCCATCGTCGATACCTGGTGGCAGACGGAAACCGGCGGTTTTATGATTACCCCGCTGCCTGGGGCTATGACCCTCAAACCCGGCAGTGCCTGCAAGCCGTTCTTCGGCGTGGACCCCATCGTCCTGCGGGACGACGGCACACAATGCGCACCCAACGAAGGCGGAAAATTGTGCATTCGGAAGCCCTGGCCGGGAATGATGCGGACAACTTGGGGCGACCATGAACGATTCATTGACACCTATTTTACGATGTTCGACAACATGTACTTCACCGGCGACGGCTGCCGAGTGGACGAAGACGGCGACTACTGGCTGATGGGACGCATCGATGATGTCGTTAACGTCTCCGGACACCGCATCGGCACCGCTGAAGTCGAAAGTGCCCTGGTCAGCCATCCGAAAGTGGCCGAAGCCGCCGTGACTCCCATTCCGCACGAAATCAAAGGACAGGGGCTCTATGCATACGTCACGCTGAAAGAAGGCATTCAGGAAAGCGAGGAATTGAAAAAGGAACTGATTCAGCATGTCCGAAAGGAAATCGGAGCAATTGCCGCTCCGGAGGCCATTCAGTTTGCACCCGCCCTGCCCAAAACCCGTTCCGGGAAAATTATGCGGCGAATCCTGCGGAAAATCGCTGAAAAAGATATCAGCAACCTCGGCGACATCTCCACACTGGCTGATCCGAGCGTTGTCGAAAAACTCATTGCAGGACGGGGATAAAAACAATCAAAACTGCTTCAGGCCGGACGTGCATCCCCGCACGTTCGGCCTTTCTTACACATCTGAAAAGGAGGTCTTATGTCAGAAAACCAATCATCCGGACCCATTAAAAATCACGGTTGGTCTGTTACATTTGCCGGAATGGGCATCAACCTGGCCCTGGGAATTCTGTACACCTGGAGCGTAATCAGCAAAGGAATTCCCGCGGAGTGGGGTTGGACGGAAACCCAAAAATCCCTTCCCTATATGTTTGCCTGCCTCATCTTTTCTTTAGTCATGGTCCCCGCCGGACGAATGCAGGACAAAATGGGCCCTCGTCTGGCAGCCACCATTGGCGGTCTTTTGGTTGGAATGGGCTTCATTTTCGCCAGTTTCTTTACGTCCCCCATCGGATATCTGCTCGGTTTCGGCATCCTGGCCGGGGCCGGAATCGGATTCGGGTATGCATCCGCAACCCCTCCGGCAGTCAAGTGGTTTCCCGCAGACAAAACCGGACTGATAGCGGGTATCGTTGTGTCCGGCTTCGGTCTGGCCTCCGTCTATGCTTCACCGCTTACAAAATATTTGATTAGCACCTACGGTGTTCAAAAAACCGTGCTGTTTCTCGGTATCGGATTTCTTGCTGCGGTTGTCTTTCTGGCTCAGCTGCTGAAAGCCCCGCCGCCGGGCTACACGGCAACCCTCAAATCTTCCTCCGCAAACAGCCCTGCCGCTGCTCCGGCCGCCGCAAAGCGGGATTTTGCCCCATCCGAGATGCTCCAAACCATCCAGTTTTATCTGCTTTGGTTTCTGTACGCCTGCGGGGCCGGGGCTGGGTTGATGATTATCGCCAAACTGGCAGCCATTGTAAAAGTCCAGGCAGGGTTGGAAATGGGCTTTGTTCTCGTGGCTGTATTAGCCGTCGGAAACGGCGCAGGGCGAATCGGGGCAGGAATGCTCAGCGACAAAATTGGACGCAAAGCCGCCCTGTTCCTTTGCTTTGTGGTCCAGGCCGTCTGCATCTTTCTGCTGTCTATGGCCAAGGAAAAGACGCTGCTTGCCTCGGTTCCGGTTTTGTCGCTCCTTTCAGCGCTGATCGGAGCCAACTATGGTGCCAATCTGGCCCTCTTCCCATCCATCACCAAAGACTATTACGGACTGAAAAACTTTGGTGTCAATTACGGACTGGTTTTTACCTCGTGGGGAGTCGGAGGCTTTATGCTGGCCTATCTGGCAGGCAAAATGTATGACCTTTATAAAACCTTTGCCTATGCCTATTATGGAGCCGTTCTCCTGCTGATCGCGGCTGCGGTCTGCACGTTTTTGCTGCGGCCGCCGCTTCCCAAAACAGCCGCTGTGGAAATCAGATAAAAACCGTCGCAACAGTTCCTTGAACCAAAAACAGACTCAGCCGTACCAAAACGAACGCAGTAAAAAAACGGAACCGAATTATTCAACAGGAATACAGACAACATGGACCAAAAAAAATTCTTCCGGTGGTGGGTCGTTGTTGGAGCGTTAATCATTCAAATCAGTTTAGGGGCGGTCTACATCTGGAGTGTTTTTCAAACACCATTAAAGACTTTCTTTCCTTCCTGGTCCGAAACAGCCGTCACACTGCCGGCCCAAATTGTCTTGGCCATGTTTGCGCTGGCGGTCATCATCGGCGGGCGTATCCAGGACCGCATCGGTCCTCGCAAAGTCGCCACCGCCGGCGGCATCATTCTCGGCACAGGACTCATTCTCGCCCGTTTTACGGAATTTTTTGAACCTTCCTGGGCCCTGGTGTGGCTGATTCTGACCTTTTCCGTCCTGGGCGGCATTGGCATCGGCACCGGCTACGTCTGTCCGATTGCCACCTGTGTCAAATGGTTCCCGGACAAACGAGGCCTTGTCACCGGTCTGGCTGTTGCCGGTTTCGGAGCCGGGGCGTTCTTTTTTGCTCCGCTGGCCAAAGCCCTGATTGCCGGCATACCGTATCAAATCTTCAACATCCCCCTCTTTTCTCTGCCTAAAATCGGCGTTTTCAATACTTTTCTGACTCTGGGAATTATCTTTTTGACCGCTGTCGTCACCGGCGCCCAGCTGCTGCGCAATCCGCCCGCCGGTTATAAACCGGCCGGATGGAATCCGCCGCAACCCGTACAATCCACCGCCGCTCCGAAGACCGACTATACCCCTTCCGAAATGCTGCGGCTGCCCGCCTTTTGGCTGCTCTGGATTACCTATTTCGCCGGCTGCACCGCCGGTCTTCAAATCATTATGAAGGCATCGCCCATTTGGCAGTCCTTCCGAACAGCCGCGATGACTCCTCCGATTCAGGAAGACGCGTTCAATCAGATTGCCGCCGCCGGTGCTACGGCCATCGCCGTTCTGGCAATCTTTAATTCTCTCGGACGGATTCTTTGGGGGAAAATTTCCGATGCCTTCGGGAGAAAAGGAACGCTGATTACGATGTTTATTCTTTGCGGCGCTGCCATGCTTCTGCTGGACCGGCTTCGGGAATACCCCATCTATTTGGTCGGCGTTTCTCTAATCGGCTTATGTTTCGGCGGTTATCTGGCCCTCTATCCGGCTGTCACAGCGGATTTCTTCGGGACCAAACACTTCGGCGTCAATTACGGCTGTATGTTCACGGCATTCGGTGCCGGCGGAATCGTCGGACCTTATTTGGCCGCCGCCCTGATGAAAACAGTAAACACCATTCCATACCTGTCCAGAGATTCCAGCGGAGCCGTCGTAGAAAAACTCTTCACCATCGGCAATTACCGCCTCGCATTCTGGGTCGCCGGCATCGCCTGCCTGGCAGCGGCAGCTGTTATGACGCAGATTAAACCGCCCAAAAAAGCGTAATTTCCGCTGAAAACCTTAAGAGCCCGGACCACTCCGGGCTCTTTTTTTCACAACTTCCCCCTGAATTTCCTCCGCCGGATAAGCCGAAGAGAAAAATCATCTCTTCTGCTTTTTAAGCAGCAACCCCAAAATAAATCGACTCAGGAAAGCCCATGCAGCGGAAAGACCGTGCGGCGGACTGCATTGAGCACCTGTTCCGCCGCCGGCAGCACCGATTCTCTTTGCCAATTTGAGGGAACCAAAACCCGGTCCCGAAGCCCCCTATCATCGTTCCAGTCCGTACTTTGCAGCATCACACCGCCCAGACCCGCCCAGGTTTCATCGGTCTGCTGACGTCCGCACAGAGTCGCCCAAACCAGCGCCCAGGCCCGTACTGTATTCTCCACATGGTACCCGCCCCCGCCGACCGCTAAAATCGGCTTGCCAAAGACCAGCAGAGACTGAACGACCTCGACATACACATTATTGGTTAACGAAAAACCGGCCAGCGGGTCTCCCGCCAGGGTATCAGCACCGATTTCCAGCACAATCACATCCGGCCCGTACGCCCCAATCAGCGGAAGAACCCCCTCCCGAAACACCTTCAGATAAACCTCATCATAGACCCCCGGCGGCAGCGGAAAATTCACACTGTACCCGCGTCCCTCGCCTTCTCCAATTTCATCCACAAACCCTGTACCGGGAAACAGTGTCCGGCCGTCCTGATGCGTCGATATCGTCATCACATCGGCCCGGTCATAAAAGGCCGCCTGAACCCCATCGCAGTGATGCACATCCACATCGAGAAACAGCACCCGCTTGCCCGCCTTTACAAATTCCAGACACCCCAAAACAACATCATTCAAATAACAAAACCCGCCTGCTCTCCCGGCGTGAGCATGATGATACCCCCCGGAAGGATTAAAGGCAATCCCGGCTTTCCCCTCCAAAATCAGACGAGCCCCTGTTATCGTCGCCCCCGCCGCCAGTGCCGCATAATCATAAACTCCGTCAAAAACCGGACAATCCCCCGTCCCCAACCCCATCCAAAACATCGAAGAATCAAACTCCCCTCTGTTTGCCCGCTCCAGCGCATCCAGATAGGCCGAAGAATGAAACTGTTCCAGAACAGAGCGTTCAGCTTTCTCCGGAGCGGCTTCGAAAACATCCGGCCCGCTCAGCAATCCCATCGACAGCAGTTTCCGATAAAGCAACGCGGCACGAAACGTCTTGAAGGGACAGGAGTCCGGATAAGAATACTGTTCCAGCTGCGGGCTATGAATCAAGGCCTTTTTCACAGAAACGCCTTTCAGAACAGACCGTTCCTTTGCTGATTCTAATATACCTCAAACAGTTCGGGTTTCCAGTAGGCAAGTAAAAAAAACTGCGTACAAAGGCGGTCTGCGTGTCCCCCTCCTAAAAACTCCCCCTCCTCTTATCGGTAATAAATCCGGATACGTCCGATTTGTGCATCTGTACGAAAGACTATCCGAAACCATCTCGAACCGTGCGGAACCAGTGTCAGTTCATATTTAACCGGGATAAAATACCCATAGACAGGATCGCCGGGGTCATACACAGTTCGTCGGCTTTTGGCTTTCGCAAAAGAAACACCGTCTTTGCTGAAGAAAAAAGCAAAATCGGAAATATTTTTTTCAAAATACGTTTCCAGCACACATCGGCAGATTGCTCCTTCGGTCCGGTAGAGCATCTCTCCGCCGGCAGCCCCTTTGACACGGCTTCCATCTTCCTTCATCCGGCGGGCCTGGGTGGTTTCAAGCACCACCCGCCCCCGAAAGCTGTAAACCTGCGACCAATCTTTTAACTCATCCACTATCGCCTGACAATCCACAATCGGGGAGACGGCAAGATTGGATGGTTTCGATTGTCCGGCTGCATTCTTGGCAATCACCCGGTAAAAATAGCGTTTCCCGATTTTCGCCGTCATATCGTGAAAAAGAGGTCCATACTCGACTTGGGCATCCGAAACATTCCAGCCGATTACCTCCCAGGGACCGGTTTCTGACTCCGCTCTTTCGATATCATAAGCAGCCGCACCCGCAGAACCCCGCCAGGAAATTGCCGTGATATCCTCAATGGGCAAAAGGGTCGGCGGAAGTGGCTTCTCCAGCGGCGGCTCCGGAACGCCTGCAATCTCGAATGCCTTCTGACGCACCAATTTCAGCAGAGACGTTTCATAATAATCCTCTCCGCTTGGAAAACCCGGCCAATGATAAGAACGAAACCGCCCGAAAGAATCCGGCTCTGAATGCCAGTAAAAACCCCCTTCCCGCTTATGCGAACGAAGAGACCAAACCATGGCCCCGCTGATGCCTTCCTGAATCACATAATCCAGCAGCTCGCGGACCTTTCCGTTCGTTTCAAATCCGAGCTCCCCTACAATATAGGGTTTCCGGCCTCTGACCATTTCCCGGGAAACCCGAACATCCCCGATAAAATCCGGATTCAGGCTCGGATAATGATGCGTCGTCACAACATCAACAAACGGCTCTTCGACCGACTCCGGTCGGACCTTCGTAGCAAAAAAGCCGTCCATAACCAGATGATTGGGGTCAATGCTTTTGATATAACCGGCAATCTCATGAGTCCACTCCGGAGGACAGCAGAGTTCGTTTCCGGTCTCCCAAAGCAGAATTGCTTTGCAGTCTTTGTAGCATTCTCCGGTATAAACGTTCCTTCGGTTCAGCGTATATTCAATGGTTTTTTTGAAATCCTCAATCAGCTGCCTGTCCGTCCAAAAACGCGAGCGGGCACTGTCCGGCCTTTGATAAATCGTCACACTTTCTTTCCCGCGAAAAGCCGCATAATCTTCCACTCCGCCCCACCACTTCGTACTGTCCAGCAGAGGAAAGATGATGCGAATCCCCTTCTGCTCAGCAATCTGCAAAACTTTATCAATCACCCGAAATCCTTCCTCGTTAAATTGCCCGGGGCCCTCCACATGAACCGGATGTGTCTCACCGGGGCGCCGAACAGAAAGGGTATACAGCCGCGTCGCCCGCCCTCCTAACTGGCGGATGGATTCAAGCGCATCAGCAATTTCATATTCATCCGGCCATCGCCAGGCGCACGTCTCTTCAAAAAACATCACATCTTCTTTGTTATGCAAATCCGGAATATTGAAGGAAATAAAGCGATATTCCTTGTCGCCTTCCATCAATTTATCTCCGCGAGCCGTAATAAAATGCTCAAAGCGGTTTGATTTCTCCGGTTCTTTTCTCTTCCTCTGTTTGTTGCTCAAACTCATAGTTTCTCCAGACTGCGGGCAAAGAAACTGTCAAAAAGGGGACACTCTCAAATGCATCCCTCAACAGAGATTTTGAACGGTTAAAATGATTGCACAATCGACTGTGATATTATCAGAAAATATTTGCACAATCAACTAAAAAAAGCCCAAATTCTCAATTTCAGAGCTTGTGCATCTTGATTTCTGTTGAAAAAGAACTGTTTTCCGACTACGATGAGGTTTGGGAAAAGGCAAAAAAATGGATTACAAACAAATAACAGGTACAATTTTTGATATTAAAAAATACGCGATTCACGACGGGCCCGGCATTCGCACAACCGTCTTTTTCAAGGGCTGTCCGCTACGATGTTCCTGGTGTCACAATCCGGAAAGCTGGGAAACCAATCCTGAAATGCTCCATCGGCCTGTCCGCTGCATCCAGTGCGGACGATGTCTCCAAATCTGTCCAAACCAGGCACTGAGCAGAATTAACGGCAAAATACATCGGGATTTAAGCCGCTGTACAGTTTGCGGCGCCTGCATTTCCCCCTGCCCGGCCCAAGCAATGGAAAAAGTCGGCCGGAAGGTCACTGTTGAGGAAGTTTTAAAAGAAATAGAAAAAGATTCCGTTTTTTATGACCAATCCGGCGGCGGTGTTACTTTTTCAGGCGGTGAACCCCTCACCCAACCTGACTTTCTCTACGCTTTGCTGACTGCCTGCAAGGAAATGGGGTTCCAAACGGCCGTTGATACGTCCTGTTATGGAAAACGTGAAACTCTAAAGTCAATTCTGGATTTCAGTGACCTTTTTTTGTGCGACATCAAACATCTCGATTCAAAAAAACATCGGGAGTTTACCGGTGTGGACAATTCCCTGATTCTGGACAACATCAGTTGGTTAAGCACAAACGCTCGCCAAATCATCATTCGGGTTCCCGTCATTGCAGGCTTCAATGATTCACCCGACAGCATTCAGGCCATTGGACAGTATGTACAAAATCTGAAAACCATAAAACAAATCGACCTTTTGCCGTATAATAGTGGAGGAATCGCCAAGGCGGAGCGGCTCGGCAAGAGCGAGCGAGTGTTCAGAAGCCGGCGTCTCTCAGTGGAACAAATGAAAAAACTTGCACAGACGCTGCAGGAAATGGGTTTTTGTGTAAAAATCGGCGGATAGAACCTATGAACGAACGAGTTGCCAAACTGCGTGCTCAAAGTGTAAACACCAAACCGTACATCAGTGCTGAACGGGCTGAACTGATTACCGATTTCTATCAGAGCGGCGTCACGATGGAGTTTTCTCCTCCGGTTGTCCGCGGCCTAGCCCTCAACTACATCATGAGCCGCAAGCACATCTGCATCAATGAAGGCGAATTAATCGTCGGCGAGCGGGGACCGGCTCCTAAAGCCACCTATACCTATCCGGAACTGTGCTGCCATACCCTCGAAGATTTCGAAATTATGGCGCGGCGCACCCGAACCTCCTTTGATGTCAGCGAGGATGTCAAAAAGGTTTATCAAGAAAAAATTATTCCCTTCTGGAAAGGCAAAACGATGCGGGAAAAGGTCTTCGCCGCAATGAGCGAAGACTGGCATCGGGCCTTTGAAGCGGGCATTTTTACCGAGTTTATGGAGCAGCGGGCGCCCGGCCATGCCATCCTCGACGACAAGATTTACCGAAAAGGTCTGCTCGACCTGCAGGATGAAATCAGCCAGTCCATCCGCAGTCTGGACTTTTACGGCGACCCGGAGGCCCACGCAAAACTCCAGGAACTCAAAGGAATGAAACTGGCAATCGATGCCGTGCTGACCCTGGCCCGCCGGTATGCCGAAAAAGCCCAGCAGCTGGCCCAGAGCGAATCCGACCCCGTCCGCAAAAAAGAGCTGGAGGAAATCGCCGCCGTCTGCCGGCATGTGCCTGCCTATGCTCCGCGAACTTTCCGAGAGGCCCTGCAGGCCTATTGGTTCGTGCATCTGGGCGTCATCACAGACCTGAACGTCTGGGACTCCTTCAATCCGGGCCGCCTCGACCAGCATCTGTATCCCTTCTACAAACGAGAGCTGGAGGCCGGAACGCTCACCCGCGAGCAGGCCAAAGAGCTGCTCCAGTGTTTCTGGATTAAGTTCAACAACCAGCCCGCCCCGCCTAAGGTCGGCATCACGGAAGAACAGAGCGGCACCTATACCGATTTTTCGCTCATCAACGTCGGCGGTGTGGACCCTCAGACCGGACAGGACGCCGTCAACGACGTTTCCTATCTGATTCTCGAGGTCGTCGAGGAAATGCAGCTCGTTCAGCCCAGCTGCTGTATCCAAATCAGCGCCAAAAACCCCGACCGATTCGTCAGACGGGCTTGTCAGGTCATTCGCACCGGTCTGGGGCAACCGTCCGTTTTTAATACGGATGTCATCATTCGCGAAATGCTCCACGACGGCAAATCGCTTTTCGATGCCCGAAGCGGCGGCCCCAGCGGCTGCGTCGAGGTGAGTGCCTTTGGAAAAGAAAGCTGCATCCTCACCGGCTACTGCAACTGGCCCAAAATCTTTGAGGTCACCCTGCATAACGGACGCGACCCGCGAACCGGCGTTCAGGTCGGCCCGAAAACCGGCGACCCGGAAACTTTTACAACTTTTGAGCAGCTGCGCGACGCCTACAAAAAGCAGCTGAATCACTTTATCAACATCAAAATCCGCGGCAACCAAATCATCGAACGGCTGTATGCAGAATGGATGCCCGCCGTTTTTATGTCCGTGCTGGTCGATGACTGCATCAAGCGGGGCAAAGACTACCACAACGGCGGCCCGCGCTACAATACAACCTACATTCAGGGCGTCGGCATCGGTACGCTCACCGATGCCCTCACGGCCGTCAAATTCCACGTCTTCGACCGCAAGACGCTCACCATGCGGACCCTCTTAAAAGCCCTCGAGGCAAACTTCGAAGGGATGGAAGACATTCAGAATCTGCTCCGGCAGGCCCCCTGCTACGGCAACGATGACGATTACGCCGACGCCGTCGCCGTCGATTTATTCAATCTATACTACGACGCCATCAACGGCAGACCCAACACCAAGGGCGGCAAATACCGCATTAACCTCCTGCCGACCACGGTCCACATCTATTTTGGGCAGGTTACCGGTGCCCTGCCCAACGGACGCAAGGCCGGTCTGCCTCTGTCCGACGGCATCTCCCCCAGTCAGGGAGCCGACACCCACGGCCCGACCTCCGTTCTCAAATCCGCCGCCAAACTCGACCATGCTCGAACCGGCGGCACCCTGCTCAATATGAAATTCATTCCGCAGGTGCTCGAAGGGGAGGGGCTGGACAAACTGGTTCATCTGATTCGCAGCTACTTCCGACTGGACGGCCACCATATCCAGTTTAATGTCGTCAACCGGCAGACCCTGCTGGAGGCCCAGAAAAATCCCCAGCAGTATCGCCATTTGATTGTCCGCGTTGCCGGATACAGCGACTATTTTGTGGAGCTCGGCGAAGGCCTGCAGAACGAAATCATCGCCCGCACGGAACAGACATCCATTTGACGGCAGCGATTCTGCATCAGCAGAGACAGACGTCTATTTCAGCAGCCCCAGCTGCTGCGGCAGCCACAGCGACAAGGCGGGAACATAGGAACAGATAAACAATACGACAATCATCGCGGCATAGAAATAGCCGATCTGCCTCATTACCCTTGTCACCGTCGTTTCAGCAATCCCGCAGCCCAGGAACAGACACGTCCCCACCGGCGGCGTGCACAGTCCGATGCACAGATTTGTAATCATAATAATGCCGAAGTGAAGCGGATGGACCCCGAAGGTAGCCACCACCGGCAGAAAAATCGGCGTAAAAATCAGAACCGCCGGCGTCATATCCATAAAGGTCCCCACCGCCAGCAAAATCAGATTAATGATCAGCAGAACCAGAATTCGGTTATGCGTCAGTCCCAGCAGCGAGGCGCTGATATCCTGCGGAATGCGCTCGGCCGCCAGCACCCAGCTCATCGCCATACTCGTGGCAATCAGCAGAAAAACCACCGACGTCATTACTCCGGCCTGCAGCAGAATCCCCGGGATTTCCGACCACTTGACCTCCTTGTAAAACACTACCGCCAGCAGAAACGAATACAGCACTGCCACGGCGGAGGCCTCCGTCGCCGTAAAAATCCCTTTCAGAATCCCGCCCATCACAATTACAATCAGCAGCAAAGCCGGAATTGCCTGAATAAACCGCCTTACCGACTCTCCGGCTTCCAGCGTTTCGCCTTTGCCGTAATTTCGCTTCCAGGAAATCAGGCTGCTGACCAGCATCAGTCCCAGGCCGACCAGAATCCCCGGAATGACCCCCGCCATAAAAATCGCGGCGATGGAAACCGCCCCGCCGGTCGCCAGGGAATACACAATCATCACATTGCTGGGCGGAATCAGCAGTCCGGTCGTGGCCGCTGTAATCGTCACGGAGGCATTAAAATCCCGGTCATAGCCGCGCTTGTTCATCAGCGGAATCATAAAGCCGCCCACACTCGAAACCGCCGCGGCCGCCGAACCGGAAATCGCCCCAAACAGCATACACGTCAGAATATTCACCAGGGCCAGCCCGCCGCGAAAATGCCCCACCAGAACGTTCGCAAAATCAATCAGACGACGAGCAATCCCTCCATGGCCCATAAACAAGCCGGACAGAATAAAAAAGGGAATGGCCAGCAGAGAAAACTCATCAATGCCCGTGGCCATTTTGTGGGCAACCGCCGCAAAAGCCGGCAAATCGCCCATCGCCAGGATGCCCAGCAGCGACGCAATCCCCATCGAAAAGGCCACCGGAACGCCCAGCACCAGCAGAATCACGAAACTGACAACCAGAATCTGAATCGGAAAATCCATTACTGCTCCTCGCCCTGAAAATCATCCGTTTGCTGAACAGACGTTTTGAAAAATTGGATCACTCGCTCACAGAGGCCGATTCCGCCGTACAGAAGCATAAAGAAACCGCTGATGGGAACCGCCAGATACACGTATCCCATCTGGACCCCCAGCGCCGGCGATTTCTGCTGCAGACGCAGCGTGATTTGAACCA
>Ga0209508_1000385_pt1 | contig 47240 bp, 46 predicted proteins | sample AD_UKC129_MetaG_FD_184427 | JGI IMG/M metagenome (GOLD analysis project Ga0209508, IMG submission 184427) | Active sludge microbial communities of municipal wastewater-treating anaerobic digesters from Canada - AD_UKC129_MetaG (SPAdes) (version 2) | ecosystem: Engineered > Bioreactor > Anaerobic... | reverse complement strand
ATAAATAACCAAGAAGGGCTTAAGGATAATATTGTGGATTTACCACCTAAACAAAAAATGATTTCTACTATAGGTGTTGCATTTAATATTGCAATTTAAAAAAACCATCAGGTTACTTTACAAACCCTTGCCTCTGTTCCCATTGCCCAGGGAAAAGCAAAGGATGTTAAGCAACAGTATCTAAATTACCAAATGGAGGAAGAATAAATAAATGCCGGAAACTATCATTGCATTAGCCCGTTATTATATTACATTATTGTTCGGCACAGCAATAGCAGTAAGCTTCGCAGGAATGCCACGCACACGGAAAAACTATGTCGCTGTCGGATGCCTGACTGTTTTGTTATTTGCTTTGCAGTTAATCTGCTTAAAAACATGGGGTATGACCATAGCCTATAAATTGTATCCCCTGCTTTCTCATTTACCTATTGCTGTTTTTATTGCGGTATACCTGAAACGTCCATGGCTTATTTCACTAACTGCGGTATTTACATCCTTTCTGTGTTATCAGCTTCCCCGCTGGTTCGGCACAGCCTTAGGTACAGTTTTTGGGAGTGTTTCCATGGACCATATAGGCTATATTGCTGCTGCATTTTTGATATACTGTTTCTTGCAGAAATATGCGGCAAAATCGGTCCAGCACATGATAGAACGCTCTGTTAATTCCTGTCTGCTTTTTGGTGTCATGCCGGCTTTCTATTATATTTTCGAGTATACCTTCACTGTTTACACTGACTTTATGTACAGCGGTACACGGGTAGCCGTACAGTTCATGCCTTTTATAACTTCTGCCTTTTATTTTGTTTTTGTCCTCCTTTACTATACCGAAACTCAAAAGCAGGCTAGCATACAAAGAGAAAAAGATATGCTGGATACCCAATTTAACCGGGCGCAAAAAGAATTTGAATCTTTACGCCAAATGCAGCAAAATGCCGCATCTTATCGGCATGATATGCGCCATCATTTAGCTCTCTTGCAAAGAATGGCAATAAACGGAAATATAGAAGAGATCAATGAATATCTGCAGACTGTACAGACTGACTTAGATGCCATCACCCCTGTACGCTTTTGCGAAAATGAAACTGCCAATCTCATTTTGTCATCTTTTGCTGCTAAGGCAAAAAAGTCAAAAATCCGGCTGACTCTGGATGTAAAGCTGCCCGATTCATACCCTTTGAGCGACACCGAGCTTTGTTCCCTACTATCAAACGTGCTGGAAAATGCCATTCATGCCTCGGAAAAAATAGATGATGTCAATAAACGCATCATACAGCTTCGAATCTTTTCGAAAAATAACAAACTATGCCTTGATATTCGAAATTGCTATCAGACAGAGCCGATTTTTCATCACGGTATGCCAGTATCAAAAGAGCCTGGACATGGCTTTGGAACAAAAAGCATGGCTCATATAGTTGAAAAATACGGCGGTGTGTTTCGGTTTTCGATTAATGACGGCTGGTTTATATTCCAAGCCACTATATAATACACCCATTGCCAAATCTTTTATAATTTCTTATAAAAGAAATGTTTCAAATATCACCCACAAAAATTTTTAGCCACAAAAAATTAATTGATATCATTTGATAAAAATGGGTAAGTGCTCAATGTTAAGTATGAACCGGGCTTGTTTTTTCAGCAGCTCGCTTTTAGAATCTAATGTAGCCGCAGAATATTTAAAATAATTAATCATTTCCAAATCAGTAATACTGTTTCCCATGACAAAAATTTTATCCTCGTCAAAATTATTCAGCTGGCTAAGCTTAAGTATTCCCTTCAGTTTACTTGCTTCATTGGAGGTTATATTGGCAATATCCCTCTCAATAGTTACTTTCAACATGGAATTTGATTGTATGGCTAATGTTATATATTTCTTAAAAGAAATCACTTTATATACCGAATCTTTCTCTTTATACACTCCTATTTTCGGTATATCCGATAATACTTCCAGTGCTTCTTTCTTTATAGCCACTGCCTCTTTATAGTTCAAACCGAAATCAACTATCTGTCCGCCATTTGCAAATACCCCGCCACTTATATACTTCTTTACAGGATTGCACTTTTTCATCGCAATGTGTAAAGGCAGGGATGTGGCAAGATAAATCCTTAATTTGTCCTTTAGAAACCGTATGGTCTCTGCAGCTTTTTCACAAATTTCTCCCAATTCATCGGTTATTGTACCGTCAACATCCAAAAATACAGCTTCCATATCTTTTTTTCGGGAAGTCTTATATAGGTATACTCCCCAAAGTATTTTCCAACATCCAAATCAATTCTGTTGGAATAGGACAAATAACAGTCGCAAAACTTCCTGTCGCATTTAAAGGATTCCACAGGATTTTGTTCCTTATATATATTTAACAGCCTGTTTTTATTCAAATGACAGGGAAAAACATCGCCATTGGCTCTGATAAAAACGCTGCTGACCCCTGCACTGCAGCAACTGTCCCTAACTCTGTGCCGTTGCAGCTCATTGCAAAAAAGGGGATCTACTTCCATCAATGATATAACCTCGGATTTTGTATATCTTGTCTCCTCCCTCTCCTTCGCATTAATCCACAGATACACATCCTTGGGTAGTTTCCTTCTAAGTTCAAATACGTATCCCAAATCACCGGGGATTGCAACAATCCCTGCGCATAAATCAATACAGGTTTTTAGCTGCTTAACCTTGTATACAAATTCGTCAACAGACACCATTTCAGGATGAAAGCTGGCCCACAGCTTGACTTTCGACAAATCAGCCTTTAAAGCTTTCAGCTTCTCTAAAAACTTAAATGCATCAAAACTTAAATTGGTTTGACAGGATATATATTTACATTTTGGATTTGCAGCAAGTCTTCCGACAGCTTCGACATAATAGTCATGTATAAGCCCCTCTCCATAGGGAGTAAAAAAATTGAAACTTTATTCTTAAATTCCGTATTATCAATAAAGTCGCAAAACTTTTTCAGGCTTTCCTCGTCCTTTATAAGTTCGGTTTTACCGGGCTTTTTCCTGGCAAAACAGCAATAGGAACAGGAGTAGTTACAGGAAGACAATAAACCTCTGTAATATATGTTTTTTACCTTTTCAATCATCACAAAACCTCTCCATTTTCTCCAAAACCGCATCGGATATGAGCATAGGCCCAATATAGTCGGACAAAGAAAGACCAAGGGGTGTAAGTTTTATCCTTCCTTTGGCTTCTATAATCCATTCTTCGCTGCTGAATTTTTGAAATATGGGAAAATCCTCGTATAAATTTGTTCCAAACAGCCTCTTATACTCAGCTAAAGGCACTCCTCCATAATAAAAAAGATTTTTTATTATAAATCTCCTCTTCAGTTCATCACTGTTAAGCTTATAGAAGCTAAGTCGGCTGAAAAACTCTTTTCGCTTAATATATTTATCTATAAGCTCCATACTTTTGGATTGTTTTGATGTATACCTTTCGCAAAAATGAAGGTTTCCTATGTAACTTCTGCCTCCGCAGCCGAGAGCAATCATATTTTCAAATCCGCAGCTTTCCTCTTTTGAAGGTTTATCCTTTACAAATCTTCTCATGGAAGTTTGAAAATATCCCTTATCTTTTAAAAATTCGCATATCATAAAATACATTCTGTACTGAAGCTCGGTATTTATATCGAAGTCCGTGAATATGCCCGTATTCGGTCTTTTATATAGAGGGTAAACGAATATCTCATCCGGCTCATAGGAGGCAGCCCTTTCCAATGAATATCTCAAACTTTCAAAGCTTTGTGATTCTATCCCATATATCAAGTCAATATTTAGCGTATCAAAACCCACATATTTTAAGTCTTTAAGGGCTTTTTCTACTTTGTCGGTATTGTGAAACCTTTTCAGTTTGTCCAATTCTTTCTGTACAAAGGACTGAACACCTATACTTACCCTGTTTACATTCCTGGATTTTAAGAACATCAATTTTTCAATGGTGGTCTGATTGGGGGAAGTTTCTATAGATATACTTACCTTTCTCAAATCTATTCCGAAATAGCCCTCAGCTATATCAAACAACTTCTCCAGCTGATTTATGGAAAGTATAAGAGGCGTTCCGCCGCCAAAAATCAAGGATTTAAATTGAACACCTTCAAAATCCAATACTTCTCTGTAGTTTTCGGCGTGGCGTTTAACCGCCTCAATATAACTGTCAATTTTTTCATCACTTTCCCACGGTATGGAAAACAAATTGCAATACCCGCATTTATTTTCACAAAAGGGTATATGAAAATACAGGACTATAGGATTTTTAGCCAACTCTGAGCTATACTCACTCAAATCCAAATTTTCAATATATTGATAAGCAGTCTTATGGGGATAACTGTACATATACTGCCTATAAGCATTATGTATCGCCATAGTTTCACCTTCTTACAATATAAAATGCTTATAGGGAACTGTATAAACTATTTCATGGGACAAGCAGTGAAAATGATAGCCGTCTTCTCCATAACAGCTTCCGTGGTCAGAGCAGGCTATGACAAAGGTTTTGCCCCTTGCTCTGAACAAATCAAACAGTCTCTCTATATGGCTATCCACATAGCGCAGTGCTGCAGCATGGGTCTCCACTGAGTCTCCTTTTGCACCTTCAACATAGAAATAATTGGGATAATGAATACTGTCTATGTTCAAATACATAAATATTCTCTTATCCGAATCAAATTCTTTAAGTTTTCTTTCGATAAAGTCCAACTGATTTTCAAAGCTGTTTTTTATGTGGCAGCTAAAGGACGGATGCCAATAACTGTACTTGAAAAGCTTTGGAAGAACTCTGTTTATTTCCGTTCTTTTGTTAAAGAAGCCAACCCCGCCGACACATATGGTTTCATAACCTACCTTTTCAAGCCCTTCTACAAAAGTGGCACCTTCGAACAAAAAAGCCCCCTTAGGCGCAGGCATATTTGCAAGCATATCCTTAGGGATAAAAAGTCTTTCCATTTCAAACATCGGTATCGGCTCCGCAGGAGTCGGCAAAAATCCCGCAAACATTGCCAGATGGGACGGATATGTGAAATTTCCCGGTGCATGACGCTTTTCCCATTTACCGTATTTGTTGAGATTGGGAGTGCCGTTATTCTCCTGTTCATTAAAGGCCACATCATATCTTAATGTATCCAAACACACAAATAAAATATCGTGGGTACCTACAATCTCATTCATATCCACCGAGTATTTGGCTTTAGTAATATCTCCTAAGACTTTCATCGGTATTTCCTTGTTTAAACTCTCCATAGTTCACCATCCTGATCAGTTGATTCTTGTAGATTCTGTTTTCATTATATATATCCCGGTAAATCAAATCTCCCTGGGCATTCATTTCTATAATCACGGGCTCTAAATTTCTCCCCTTAAGAAGTATATCTATTCCTGCACAATTTAAGCCTTTAAAACAAGCCAACGCATCCTTGCACAGCTCCTCTATCCTACAAATCACTGTTTGGGGAAGATTTAGCAAATTTATATCCAAAGCATTGTTGTTTAAATGCAGATTTGTTATGGGAAAACCTGAGCACCTTGCCACCATAAATTCTATTTTACCAAATTGCCAAACCACCCTTATATCATAGCAAAGGTTATTGTATTTGGGTTTCGGGATCCATTTTTCAACAATACAATGCTTCGAGAGGATAAAATTTACCATATCCTCTATTGTTTCAGTTCGGTCAATTTTTCGTATCTTTTTTGTATTGACAAACCTTCCTTCCGCCTTGTCAATTGATGTATAGACAATCTCGGCACCAGTCCTCAGGTTATATCTGTAAGCTATTATTCCGGCTGCACCCGAGCCATATCTTGGCTTTATGAATAAATTGCAGGTTTTATTTTCTCTTATGTATCGTCTTAAGGCATCTATATCGGGAAACACTTCATCTATCAAAGGAGTAACGGGAATCCCGTTTTTTATAAGAACCTCTTTGCATTTTCTCTTATCGAGGGTAGCCATGATGCTTTCCGGAGAGTTCAGAAAAGTCAGTTTCTTGTTTGCGCCAATGTCTTTCAAATAATCGGTATACCCTCTTACCAGCATATTGAGATTGGATATATCGGAATCTTTGTATTGAGGCGGGTCCAATTTTACTATGGTGTCTTTTTCAACGTTAGCCGGATATGAACCAATCTCGCAGAAACCGACTTCAATCCCCAACTCTTCGGCTGCCTTTAAAAAATAATCCTTTCGTTTTGTTCCCGACTGCCCTATTAGAATAATACTCATAGGCAAAAATCCTTACTCAGTCAGCATGGGATAATTTCCATACTCCTCGTCGTTTTCCATCTGTTCATCCAAATTAATGTTTATGGGAAGCATTTTTAATTTCATCATATATTCATCACTGATGAAATGGTAATGCAAGTCCAATAATTCCAAGTGCTTTAGCTTATCCGCATTGTCCAAAATAATCTGTGCACCCCTGTCGGAAAGAGTTCCGTTGGAAAAATCCAAAACCTTAAGATTTGAAACAATGTCCGAGTTTAAAACCACTTCAACAATTTCATCCTGTATTTCACTGTCGCCCAGGCCAAGATATTCCAAGCTTTTGAAATTCTTATTTTCGATAAGTTTTTTAATATCTTCAATACTTCCGTCAAAACCGTAATTTTCGACTCCAAGATACAAATTGAGCTTCTTGAGTTTAGGCAAATTTGAATTGGCAATTTCCAAAATTACTGACTTAGGGAGCCCGCCGCAGATAATTTCCAGGGATTCCAGCTCAGAATGATTCAACTCACCCAGCCTAAGACCGTTACTCCCTTTAATTATCAGGTGCTTCAAGTTTTTTAAGGATTTTATCAATTCGCTGTAATCTCCCTGCTCTATCCAAGAAACTTCACACTCTTCAGACTCCATATCTCCTATAAAAAGGGTTTCAATATGAGAGAATTTTTCGCTGTTTTGAGCAAACATGTCAATAATGGGCTGACAGCTGTTATCGTAGGTTTCTCCCCAGCATCCTACAATTATGTTCTTAATGGTACTTAAATCGGGATCGTTCATTATTTCTTCAGCCAGTGTTGCGGCATCCTTGCCTCCATCCTCATAATTCTCATACTCGTAGAAGTATTTTTTTACATTCTTCATATTACACACCTCCCCGATTAGTATACCAGATTTAATCAAGGTTTGTAACTATTGGTTTTTTTCAGTGTTCAATCAATTTTAGATTTTTGATAAAATTAGATAATTTTATTAGTAACAATGTATCAGATAATATGATTAGGAGTTTTTTGTTATTAGCATTTAAAAGGTATATTTTTTAGCAACACAAATTATTAATAAACCTATTGACAAAATAGGAATTTATATTTTAGAATAATATAAAAATAAAATTGCTATTTGGTGTTTACAGTACCGCTTAAAAATTTAATAATATGAAGGTTGACCAGAAAACTGGAGACTAAATTTTTCCTTTCTTTAGAGGATGAATTTAGTCTTTTTTATTCCCTTCAATCTAATAACTTTATACTTCCACACTGTTTTAAGCTTTAATTAATAAATTCAATTCTCATAAATGGAGGGCAAACAGCATGGGTACAAAAGCATTGCAGGCATTAAAAGACCTATCAATGAAATCCGCAGCAATAATATTGTTTATTTTGCTTTGGGAAACAGCACCGCGTATCGGCATGGTGGACAGAATGTATCTGCCGCCTTTCAGTGAAGTGATTACAGCATTGGTTAAACTCATTATATCCGGTGACCTTTTCATCCACATAGGTTCCAGCTTGAAAAGGTCCATGGGCGGGTTGTTTTTAGCCGTAGCCATAGGAATACCCCTGGGTATATTTATAGGATGGTTTAAATCGATTGAAAAATTTTTAGATCCTTTGCTTCAGGTATTCAGGAACACATCAACCCTTGCCCTATTTCCAGTATTCATTTTGCTTTTCGGGCTTGGGGAACTGTCAAAAGTGGCAATTATATTCTGGGGCACCCTATGGGCAACACTTCTCAACACCATAAACGGTGTTAAAAACATAGATCCTCTGTTAATCAAAGCAGCACAGTCAATGAGTGCCTCCAATTTCTTTATTTTCCGAAAGATCGTGCTTCCCGCAGCCACCCCGTCAATTATAACAGGCTTCAGACTGAGTGCCTCCACATCAATACTTATACTGGTTGCGGCAGAAATGTTAGGCTCCAACTCGGGACTAGGCTTTCTTATATTCTATTCGGAGCAAAAATATGATATTGCAGAAATGTATTCCGGAATTTTGACCATTTCTGTTCTGGGGCTCCTTATCAATTACCTGATTGTTGCTTTTGAAAGACGTCTATTGGTATGGAAAAAAGCTGAATGATTAATTATTTTACAGACCGTCCGTTTAAATCAAGCGTAAATGACATGAATTACAAACAAATAAACAGTATTTTTTTGGAGGTTAATAATTATGAAGATTTTCAACTTAAAATTCTTATTGGTGATAACACTTATATTTGCTTTGCTGACAGCTTCTTCAGGATGCAGCAAATCCGGAAGCACGGGTACATCATCTAACAGGGGAAGCCTTAGCAACAATTCGGCAAGCTCCGGTGAACAATCGGATTTTGATGTTATTAGACTTCCAAGTTCCTCAAATCCGCTCAACGTGGATACAATAACCATAGCAGAAGAACTTGGCTTTTTCAGAGAGCAAAAAATTAAAATCGAAAGAGTTGGTATTGTTCCCTGGGCACAGCTTATTCCATCCCTTGTTTCGGGAAAACTGGATTTTGCCAGCGGTCATATAAATCGTGTCGCTGCCGCTGTTGCCGCCGGAGCAAAAGTTAAAGCAGTGGCTGCAAATACATTGACAACTAAAGAAAAGCCCCACATGACCTTTGTAGTCAAAGAAGAAAGTCCTATTAAAAGTCCCGAGGATATTTTGGGTAAAAAGATTGCGATAATGGCCTATGGAGGCTGCAATGAATATACTCCCTATGAATACCTGAAAAAGAACGGTATCAGCGACCCAAAAGGCAAATTTGAGATTGTGGTTGTACCGGCCGGAAAAGAAGAGGAAACACTAAGAAAAGGTGAAGTAGAAATTGCCGGAACCCATGACGACCCTGCAAACTTATTGGACCGCGGCGGTGTAAGGATTCTTTTTACAGACTACGACATATGGCAAGATGTCGGAGGTCAGGCTCCATACTTTGCAGCAGAATCCTTTATAAATAAAAATCCCGATCTTGTCCGGCGTTTTGTAACGGTTATAGGAAAAGTAAACAAGTGGATCAACGAAAATCCGGAAAAGGCAATAGAAATTAACGCAAAAGTATATAATGTTGACGCTTCAAAAGTAAGAGTGGGATATTACGTCTCCGATGCCATAATAAAAGAAGATACCGTACAGCTGTGGATAGACATTTTGAACGGCTACAACGAGTTGAAAAGAGACTTAAAGGCAAGCGAAATATACACCAATGAATTTAATCCCAATTACAAAAAATAGCTATTACCTAAATTGAATTGATGATAAAACCTATATCAAACCAAATTAATCTTATATGAAAAGGAGGAATTTTTATGGGTTTATTACATGATAAATCTGTCCCCGGAAGAGAAGAACGCCTGAAAGCCAGTATGGCTTATGGAGGTTCGGCTTGCAATTTGACAAGAGCAGATAAGGTATGTCTAAGAAACCAGGAGAGATCTTTTTCTCAGGCAGGATTATGCCAATTGCTCCCCACATTGGGAATGCTGTCGACACTGCCCGACACGGCAATAATTGTCCACGGTGCCATCGGCTGCGCTTCCACCGGATTTGGTGCAAACATCAGCAGCAGGTTAAGGCATGTACAGATGGGCAGAACCGCCATCAAAGACACTGTCTGGATATCGACTAACTTAACGGAAAGTGAAGTTGTACATGGCGGAGAACAAAGGCTGGAAGAAACCATATACAAAACCTATGAAGAATTAAAGCCCAAATCAATAGTAGTTCTTCAAACTTGCGCACCATCGGTTATCGGTGATGACCTTTACAGTGTAATTGACCGTGCAAGGAAAAATCTCGATATACCGATCCTCGCTTCAACCTGTGAAGGCTTTAAGACCAAAATATGGGCAACAGGCTATGATGTAGCCTTCCACGCCATTGTTCACGGCTTTATCGAAAATGACAAGGAAGGCCGTCCTCCCCGCAAAGAAGGCCGCAAGGAAGGTGAAAAACCGATTGTAAACATTATAAATCTTGCTTCTGTAGGTCTTACCGATGAGAACGAAATCCGAAGAATGCTGAACAGTATAGGCATTGAAGTCAATATCGGTCCTAACTTTGCTTCAAGAGAAGAAATCAGAAGAATGACCCAGGCCGATCTTACTGTAAGTATATGCCCTACCCACGATGATTACTTTATTGATTACCTGCACAAGGAATACGGTATACCGTATGTATTAAGAGACATGCCCATCGGTCTGGAAAATACTAAAAACTGGCTTTTGGATATTGCCGAAAAGGTAGGACTTAAAAAGGAAGCAGAAAAGTTTATAGAAGAGGAAACCAAAAAGACGCTTAAAGCCGTTGAAAAGTTTCTTCCCTATTTAAAGGGCAAAAAGGTATTTTTAAGTGCCGGAGAATTCAGGGCTTTAGTCACCGGAATGCTCGTTCAGGAACTCGGAATGGAAGTAATCGGTCTTAGAGCTTATCATCACGATCACTTCGGTGACGAGTTTTACGGCAAGCTTGTTGAAGCGCAAGGCGGTAAGGATTTTGTAGTGGATATCGCAAACTTCCAACCCTTTGAGCTTATGAACATTTTGAAAAAAGTCAAACCGGATCTTTTCATTGGCCATGTGTCCGATAATCTATCGGCTGCAAAGCTTGGTCTGCCTGCTGCTACCATTTTCAGAGTATTTGATTATTATGTGGGTTACAGAGGTTTTTACGAGTTTGCCAAGAAAATGACAAGAGTTCTAAAGAACCCTGCTTTCAACAAAAAGCTTTCTGAAAATGTAGTTCATCCTTATAAAAACAACTGGTATGAAGAAAATCCATTTAAATTTATTAAAGCTGTTAAAAACGAGGATACTGACGATGTTCAGGAAGTTTACAACTACTATGAATTTTCAGCCCGGAAAGGAGTAATATAGATGAGCGGATACATAGAAAGACCCCGTTACCAATGTGCCTTAGGCGGTGCATTGGCAACAATCAGTTCCATTGACAGAGCCGTTGCAATAGTTCATTCTGCACCAGGTTGCAGTTCAAGCGCCGACAGTGCTGCGAATGTAGGAAGCGGCTACTGGGGTGCCACATACTGCGGCGGCCGTTCCACACCAAGTACAAACATTCTGGAAAAGGAAATAATATTTGGCGGTGAAAACAGGCTCAGAGAACAAATTGAATCAACCCTGTCGATAATTGACGGAGATCTGTTTGCAGTTATAACAGGATGCATGACCGATATAATAGGCGATGACGTGGTATCTGTTACAGAAACCTTCAGGAATGATGGAAAAAATATTATTGTTGCCGAAACCGGAGGATTTAAAGGCAACTCCTCCACAGGTTATGACCTTATATTGGAAGCAATTTTTGCCCAATTTACAGAAAGAGGACTGGAAAAAGACCCTAAAGTTGTAAACATACTTGGCCTGGTTCCGTCCCAAGATGTTTTCTGGAGAGGAAATCTCACCGAATTAAAGAGAATTTTAAACGAGCTTGGAATTGAAGCCAATACATTCTTTACTCCGTTTGACAATGTGGATTCATTAAAAACCGCATCCAAGGCCTCTTTAAACATCGTACTATCAAAAGTTCACGGTATTAGAGCTGCAGAAGCCTTTGAGGATATTCATGGAACTCCGTATATTTCTCTTCCTCTTCCGATAGGGCCTACCGCCACCGAAGAATTCCTCAGGGAGCTCGGAAAGAGCCTTGAAATTTGCAAAGATAAGGTGGATAAAGTAATAAACAAAGAAAAAGCATGGTATTACAATTACATACACAGCCTTACCGATTTATACAACGACCTTGACCTTCAAAGATATGCAGTCGTCATAGGCGATTCAAACTACGGATATGCCATAACCAGATTTGTATGCGATGATTTAGGCTGGATTCCTTCATATACAGCCATCACAGACATACTTACCGACGAACAGAAAGAAACAGTAAAAAAACAGTTTGACTACTTACCTGAAGATTTACGGCCAAAACTGATATTCGAGGAAAGCACAAGCAAAATAGCAAAACTTATTCTTGAAGACTTAAAAAGCATTCCAAGCGAGTACAATCATGCCATAAACCCTGCTTTCGTTTTGGGAAGCACACTGGACAGAACTTTGGCAGCAGAGCTAAAAGCAGGCTTCTTCGGTATATCTTACCCAATCGTAAACAGAGTTATAACTGACCAGAGTTATATAGGATACCGCGGCGGCTTAAGGCTTGCAACCGATTTATTCAGTGTAATTTTAAGCAACAGGTAAAACCCAAGATTTTTATATCAACACTTTTTCAAAATATTTAAAGCTCATAGCATGATAAGCTATGAGCTTATATATCTTGTATATGCAGTAATTTGCAATTCCTACTCGGTTAGATTCTGTTTTCTTGCAAACTCACCTATTTTTTTGTCTGCGTTTGAAATGTGTTTTGTCAGCCAGTCAAGAATAAACTGGTTAGCTTTTAAGATTACCGTTATGTTTGCCCCTGCTACTTCGTAATCCTTTCTTAATTCAGCCAATTTTTTGATAAATTCTTCATGCATTTTTTTCTGTTGGTCCAATTCAGGATAATTGATTCTTGCCATGTATGCCTCTTCGTCTTTGAAATGAGTCTTTGTGTATTCATCCAGAAAATCAAACATTTGAATAATATATTCCTTTGACTTTCTGTTTTTGCCTGCTTCAAAAAGCTGATCGGCTTTCTCAAACCATTTCTTGTGCTGGGCATCGATTAAATCTACTCCAACTTCCAAGTTCTTTGACCATAACAGCGCCATAGTACGCCTCCTAACACTTTAATAAAATTCAATACATCACCTATTTATTCTTTAAACTGCTTATACCGTCCCATTGATAATATTTTACATTTCCAATATCATTATACCTTTAATTTTATCCTTAGTCCGATTTTAATATCGGAAAAATTTTCAAACAACTTAACGCTTTTAATATAAATGCTGAGCCTTTTTTAAGTACTATAAATTAATACAAAAGTGTAATTTGTTTTATACTTCTAAATTATTTTGTTAAAATACATTTTACTATTGGAAATAACATTTAAGGAGGCTATATGGAAAATAAAAAGTCGGTTTTAATTCTTGTTTCCTATTTGGTTGTACATCCGGAAAATGAATTGGATAATAACGATAGAGTACCTGATAATGCTTTCGTTTTCTTTGATGCTGTCAACAAACTCCTGGTCACAGTTATCAATAATACCATCAGAGACAAAAGGATCAGCTAAGATATCTCAAAAAGAATCACGCTGTTTTCCGTTACATACTGAATATTTTCATATAACAGTTTTATGCCATCGAGCATGGCTTGTCCGGCGTTATCCTCGTCAGCACCAAAAAAGTCGTTGCAGTAATCTTTCAGCTCAGTTTCATCGAAATTTTCAGGTTTTAATTTATCTAAATATTTCAACTTATGCTCTTGTGTAAAAATGAAAAAGGTTGACTCTCTTTCTTTTGATATGTACTCAGATATCTCGTCATACGAGGATTTCATAAGGTCTATCCCTTTTTCTTTCAAGTATTCCAGTAAAGCTAAATAGACATACCCAGACCAGCCATAATCCTTCAGTTCCTTTGTATTATTATCCAAGTAATCCAAAAACTCGTCCTCAGCTTTACGAAACCAACCTTTTTAGGCTTTGACCCTGATTTAATTTTTAATTCTTCAAGTTTTGATATATCAATAAGATTGAACAATGCAATAGCAGACATCTTAATTCCCCCAAAAGTCTATATATTTATATAAGTTAAAAATAAACTATTATTAAGCTTGTAGTAAATGCTTTTATGGCTAATCCCCAACAGTTCAGCTTGCCTTTTTTGCTTAATTTCTTTTCTTCTATTCCACAATATCCCCCGTTTCATAAGTTCCTCTTAACACTCCGGATGCAATTATGTTTCCCTTTGTTCCTTTTGAAGTATCAAGGGCTGCAATGATATCATCAATCGATGGATTTACATTGTCAAAGCGACCTAAATAGGAATCCGGCGAGTCCTTCAGTGCAAAAACCCTTACCTCATATGTATGAACTCCTCTTGGCGGATAAGGGCCGACATATTGACTGTTCTCAAGTTCTGCTCCCAACTCCAGTTCCGTAACCTTAACATCTTTTGCGATCCAGTGACACCAGTTACCCGCTGTAATATCAAACATATAGATGGCATAATAAGAAGCCGATTCTACCGGAGTCCAGGATAATTGAGGTGATTTATTTTTCCCATCGGATGATGTGATAATTGATTTCCACTTTCCTTCACTGTTTAAAGAAGTGGAAGTAATCTCAATTTCCTTTAACGTTTTGGTTGTCTCTTCGGAATTTTGGGGTTTAGAGCATGCAACAAAGGTGGTAACTATAAATGCCAATATTATAAAATATGTAATAAACCGTTTCAAATTATCACTCTCCCAACTTTTTATCCTTTAATGAATTATAATAATGTAACTTAGGAAAATAAGCAAGAAAAATGTACATCTGTATTTAGACTTTAGGTATTGCAGTTTTGGGTTAAACCAAGTGAGAACGGTATCATTCCCTTTTCAAAGTATCCGAAAAAACAAGCTTCAAAATGCAGTGCGCTGGCAGGAGATAGCTGCCCATATATTGCAATAAAAGGATGCGTTTTTCGCTTTGCTACATTTCAAAGTTTTTCTACGGCATCCTTTCAATTTCATAAATTATACTCTTCGTAAAGTTTTGAGAACACTAGCTTCACATCTCTTCTGTAACTCTTTTCATTATACGCCCAAATTCGTTATGTTTTTTATTCTATAAGGAATAACTTACCGATAAATATATTATTCTTGTCAAGTATAACTTCAAATGCATCACCAAAATCAAATTCTTATTTTTTAAGTTTCTTCCTCTTATCTTAAATGCATTTTGGCACATTATATTACTTTTTCCCTGTCTTCTTTATCGAATTCAGATACTACTTTTTTGAATTTTATATAGGACTATTAGAATAATTGGCTAAAAGGCGATTATTTTCCTTTGTTTTGTTATAACTTTGCATGTTTATCAAGCTGTTCTTTTATATTTCTTCCAGCATACATAATACGTATGACAGAAACAATCATCTTTTCTTTGTTCGGAATATAAAATACAACAAAATTGTCTACAGGCATAACCCGAAGTCCTCTGCTATGCCACGGTTCTTTTTCATAAGCACGGAAGCGCCAAGGCAGCTGATTTAGCGCATTAATTTTTTCTTCAAAGCGTTTTAATTGACTAGCTGCAATGTCCGGGGATTGCAATTCAAACGCAATGTATTCATATATATCTCGCAAATCATTCTCCGCCCGCGTTGATATTTCTATTTCATAAATCATCATTTATATTCCTTACGAAGGTCTGAGAATACCTGATTTGCAGGCTTTGTACGTCCGTTCATTACATCTTTGTATCCTTTTTCCAACTCTGTGTTAATCTGTTCATCAGTTAATATGCTCATATCTAACAGTTTATCCTGCGGAATTTTTACATCAAAAGGAATACCTCTATGAAGAATAATCTGCTTATAAAACATATTGATGGCATTGGAAGCCGAAATTCCAAGTGTTGCAAGAATTTTCTCCGCCTGTTCCTTTATTTCCGGTTCTATTCTTACATATAAATTAGCTGATTTGGTTGCCATTATATATCCCTCCTTTTCGTGAATGCTCTAAATATACTCTATAATTATATTATATTCATTTGTGCGTACATATGCAATACATTGTCAAAATAGCTGTCTGTAAATGTCAATAAAAATTTGGTTCTTCCCATAGTTAGTTGTAAAATTAATACGAATACGGAAGGTAGAAGATTCGGGACAATAAAATCGTCCTGTTTCAACTAACTATGTAAAGAACCAATTATACACCGGCGTTGACAAATATATTTCCCTATTCAACTTCCTCAAGCCACTCTTTAGAATCTGCATCACTGGGCATACGCCAGTCGCCCCTTGGGGACAGGCTTATGGTTCCGACTTTAGGTCCGTCCGGAAGGCAGGACCTCTTAAACTGCTGCGAGAAAAATCTCTTTATAAAAACCTTGAGCCATTTATTGATCTCATCTTTCGAATACTTGCCTTCAAAAGCTTTCTGAGCAAGGAAGGAAATCTTCTTTGGCGGCGCACCATATCTTATCATATGATACATAAAGAAATCATGCAGTTCATAGGGACCGACAATGTCCTCGGTTTTTTGCTTAATTTCACCTTCGGCGCTGGGCGGAAGCAACTCCGGTGAAATGGGAGTATCCAGTATTCTAAATAGTATATCCTTTACATTCTTGTCCACCATATTTTCAGCGACCCATCTGACAAGGTATTTTACCAGTGTCTTTGGTATACTGCAGTTTACCGAATACATGGACATATGATCTCCGTTATAGGTGCACCAACCCAATGCCAGTTCCGAAAGATCACCGGTACCTATAACCAGACCGCCGAGTTTGTTGGCAAGGTCCATAAGAATCTGGGTACGTTCCCTTGCCTGCACATTCTCATAGGTAACATCATGCACATTGACATCGTGACCGATATCTTTAAAATGCTGAAGACATGCGTCTTTTATATTGATTTCTCTAATACTTACCTTCATTGCCTTCATGAGATCCATGGCATTGGTGTAGGTAGTGTCGGTAGTCCCGAATCCCGGCATTGTAACAGCTATAATATTCTCCGGCGAAATTCCCAAAAGTTCATAGGTTTTTGCAGTTACAAGCAATGCCAGTGTGGAATCCAATCCGCCTGAAATACCGATAACCGAATACTTTAACCCTGTGTGCTTTATCCTTTTTGCCAGGGCGCTGGTCTGAATGGAGAATATTTCTTTACATCTTAAATCCCTGTTTGCGGAATTGGAAGGCACAAAGGGATAGGCAGGAACATATCTTGTCAGTTCCATGCACTCACTTTCTTTTTGATTAAAGAAAATTCTTCTGTATTTTTTATCAACGACACCCTCCATAAAGCTGGTGTTCTTCCTTCTGTCGTTTATCAGCTTTTGAAGGTCAATTTCGGAATAAATAAGCTGATCATCGTCCAAAAATCTTTCCGACTCACAAAGAAGCGAGCCGTACTCAGCAACCATGGCATGTCCTCCGAAAACAACATCGGTGGTGGACTCGTTGACATTGGAGGAAGTATATACATAACCGCAAATACACCGTGCCGACTGCTGCCTTACAAGCTCTTTTCTATACTCATACTTGCCTATTATCTCGTTGCTTGCAGAAGGATTAAAAATCAGAGTGGCACCGTTCATACACTGATAGGAACTTGGAGGTATGGGCACCCACAAATCCTCACATATCTCTATACCGAAACACAAATCACTGTTTTGACTGTCTTCAAACAAAAGATCAATACCAAAAGGCACACTTTGTCCGCAAATGTTTATAGTATCAACCAAAGCCTTATTTCCCGAAGAAAACCATCTCTCTTCATAAAATTCACTGTAGTTGGGTATAAAAGTTTTGGGTACAACTCCTAAAATTTTGCCCGACTGAATTACAACAGCACAGTTGAACAATTGATTGTTCAAACTTACGGGCATCCCAAGAATTACAATCAAATCGGTATCTTTAGTATCCTTCAGTACATTTTCCAGCTGTCTTAAAGCTTCTTTCAAAAGTATGTCCTGATGAAACAAATCACCGCAGCTGTAAGATGTTATGCAAAGTTCCGGAAATACCAAAAACTTTACCTTTTCCTTATCTGCTCTTTTAATTAAATCAACAATCCTGGAGCAATTGTATTCGCAGTTGGCTACCTTCATTTTAGGAACTGCAGCTCCAACTCTTACAAAACCGTATTCCATATATAATCACCCGAATATATTAAAATCTAAATTTTAAGGTTATTATAAACCTATAATAACCTTAAAACAAGTTTAACATATTCGTTAATTTTAACAAAATTTATTTTGTACAAAAATAAATTTTCTAAGCTTATGACGCTGCCGGCCTTATCATTCCCAAAATATTATTTTGCACTTTCAATGTTTTTTTCAAGTCTATTTCGTTCATAAGTCCGCAAAAAGCTTTAGCAGCAGTTATAAATTTAATATAGTCACAGTTTCCCGCTCTTTCACCAATTCCCCCTATTGTGCAGTCCACATAGGTTGCCCCTGCTTTAACAGCCGCTATTGAGTTTGAAACAGCCATTCCAAGGTCGTTGTGAGTATGAATTTCCAAATCAATACGCTTAAACTGTCTCTTTATTTTCCTTATTCGTTCATATATATCTTGCCGGTAAAGTATACCAACGGTATCGGCATATCTTACCCTCTTCACGTCCATAGCGCTCGCAATACCGATAATTTTCGCAAGAAACTCCGGTTCGGCCCTTGAAGCATCTTCCAGACCTACAGTTACTTCATAGCCCTTGTCTTTTGCAAGGGCTATACACCTTTTCATATTTTCTTCCACCCAAATTCTGTCCTTTTGCAGTTTCTTCCTTATCTGTATATCCGATGACGGAATGGAAATGTGTATTATGTGGGGCATGCAATCCATTGAATCTTTGATATCCTTTATATTCATCCTGTTCCAGGCAGAAATTCTGCTTTTTAAACCCAGTTCCATCAACTTTGCCATATACTTCTTTTCCTCTCCGCCCATAGCCGGAATACCGGCTTCAATCTGGTATATTCCAAGATTGCTTAACATTTTTGCAATATCAATCTTTTCCGATGCCCTAAGGGCTATTCCGGGTCTTTGCTCTCCGTCCCTCAAAGTTGTATCCACAATTTTTACTTTCATAAGCTTGCCACTCCCCTACCGGATGAATTGTAAACTTTTGTATATATCCAGAATCTCCTCATCCAACAAATCTCTCTTACACTGAATACTCTTTTCCCTGACATAATTTAAAATTCTAGCCGCTTCTTCCAGTTTACAGATTATGCCCAGTTCCTCAAGCTTTCTTTGTAATGCTCTTTTCCCCGAATGTTTGCCAATGGTAAGTTCCCTCTTCAGTCCTACCATGGACGGGTCAAAGGGTTCATAAGTTTCCGGGTCTTTTTCTATTCCGTCGGCATGTATGCCGGCCTGATACTCAAATATTCTCTTGCCTACGACCGGCTTATTTTCCGGTATCTTAATCCCCGAAATTAATGTAAAGTATTGTGCCGCTTCAGGAAGTTTACTTAAATCCAATTTCATTTCTGTATTCAGAATTACCTTTGTTGCAGTTACTACTTCCTCCAATGCGGCAAAACCGGTACTTTTACCATATCCCAAAAAAGACACCGTAATGGAATTTATTCCGCCCATGATTGCCTCCAAAGCTAAGGCCGTAGCACTGTAATACGTATCCTGCGGGCATATGTTAATGGCTTTATTTAAGGTTTTGGATAGTTTTTTAACCTTATTAACCCACAGCGGGTCAAAAATTGAATCAAGACCTGCCAGCCTTACTTCATCAACCAAATCCAAATTGCTGAGATTTTTCACCCTGTCAATATCGCTCAATTTTTCCGCCTTCACCTCAACAGTTGTTTTTATTCCGAAATTTTTAGCTTTTCTAACGGTCTCAGCATCCTGCAATGTTTTTTCAGGGAAAATACAATACTTAACATTGCTTTTAAATGCTCTCATTACATCCTCTTTCGAATTGATTCTCAGCAAAAAGGCAACACCGCACGGAAGCTTTGGAATTGATTCCAAAAACTTTGTATCGATCTCAATCAAGTCAACACCGATTTCCTTTAAAATCCGGCAGAAATAAACGGTCTCAAGCCTCTTCCCGGCATATTTTTTCGATAGTAATTCCGAAAGGGTTCTGTCAACAACAGTTACTGCATTGTTTTTTCCCAAAGGTATTGCCATAAAACTCACCCCGTCTCTCAATAAAGCCTCGGACTCCAAGGCGCTTTAAATACTATATTTCGAGCCTTTCAACCTTTTTGCCGTTTATAAAATGCGACTCCACTATTTCCGGTACATCATCGGGGGTTACTTCCTTATACCACACCCCCTCCGGATACACCACCACAATGGGTCCGGAACTGCAAATACCGAAACAGCCCGTATTTGTAACCATAACATCGTCGGATAGATCATTTGCTTCAATCTCTTCTATAAAACTCTGAGTAATTGAAACAGCATCCTTCGAAAAGCAGTATCCCTTCTGCGTGCCGTTAATTCTTGAACTGGTACAGACAAAAACATGATATTTCGGCTTTTTCATACACGTTCCCCCTTTGTCTCTTCCTTTTGACTATTCAATTCGCTCACCGCAAATCTAATGCCCTCTTCAATAGTTCCGCAGGTCTGAAAAACCCTTATCCCCACTTCCTCAAGTTTCTTTTGTAGATTATATCCTATTCTTAGAGTCAGTACGCCGTCGCAATCGGATAAAGCATTTATTATCCTGTCAATTTTGGATTCTTCATTGTCACAGTCGTCAAAACCGTTGCAATACTTGTTCACAGTTCTTTTTTCAAGAAAACTGACATTTCCTAACCAATAATTGAATATATAAAACTCCTCTACATGACCGAAATGTTTATCTATATATATACCGGACCCGGTTGCAACCGCAAAGGTATAATATTTAAACTTTTGCTTTTCCAAATCTGTATCATTCACTTTTGAGCAATTAATTGCTCCAAATTCCGGCGAAACATCCCGTTCCAATGTTCCGATAGCATCCGCCCGACACTGCCTGCAGTGATACATCTGCTTTATGTATACTTCACACCTCTTCCGTACTTCATTCAGCTCTTTATTGCTTACAAGCGGCATTTTTTCAAAAGCAGTTCCTTTAGCAGGAATTAAAGGCATTATATTGGTTATATAAGCTCCGCACTCTTTAACTTTCCTGACAACTTCCTCAACATGCCCATCATTAATTCCCTTAATCAGAACTATGTTCACCTTGCACACTACCCCTCTTTCAGAAAGGTATTTTAAACCGGACAGCTGATTTTTTATAATAACCTCTGCCCCTTCCCTTCCTGTAAGCCTTTTACCTCTAAAATTGACGTACTTATAAATTTTAGCTCCAATCTCCGGATCTATTGCATTTATAGTAACAGTCACATGGGATACACCGGCCTCAATTAGGTCATCGGCATAGAAGGGAAGCATCAAACCGTTTGTGGACAAGCATACAACAATTTCCGGATCAGCCTCTTTTATCAGTTCAATGGTCTTTTTCGTGTTTTCAAAGTTTGCCAAAGCGTCACCCGGCCCGGCTATCCCCACTACTTTCAAATTTTGAAGCTTCTCCTTCACCTTCAGGAACTTATTCAAAGCCTCCTGGGGCGATAACACTTCACTGGTAACTCCCGGCCGACTTTCATTCTGGCAATCGTATTTTCTGTTGCAATAATTGCATTGAATATTGCATTTTGGTGCTACAGGTATGTGCATTCTGGCAATTTTACAGTTACCTGCTGTAAAACACGGATGTTTTTCGGTCTTTTCCAAATTATATATTTTCCTGTCCACATCGGATTTTATGGTAGTAACCTGCCTTGTTTTGTCCTTATCGGTATTTATGCCGCTCTCTTTGTATTCTTTGAAATAAAGGTTATACGTCCTTTCTCTATAACCGGAATATTTCTTTTCCAAAAGGGTATTTGTAATTTCATCGAGGAGGTTAAGTGTACCATTGTATCCGGTTATAACTTTTCTCTGTCCCCCCACTCTGTCGTGAACCGGGAAACCAACCCTTACAAGAGGAATTCCCTCTTTTTCAGTAATTACCTTGCCGTCGGAATTTCCTATAAGTATATTTGCTTCAAGTTTTACTGCATAATCCCTGATTGTGTCAAAATCCGTGTCATCCAATACTGTAACCTCTTCATCGGTAAAATTGTTCTCCAGAAGACTTTTTAAGCTTTGGCTTTCGGCTCCGGTAGCAATCAATACCGGCTTTACACCGTTTTCCATACACAACATGCTAACAGCATAACACAGCTCCGGTTCTCCGAAAATTACAGCCCTTCCCTCACCGTTAAATTTGTGGGAATCAATCATTGCGTCAATCAGTCTTCCCCTGTCGTTCAGAAGTTCTTTCGGCATTTCCTTTCCCGATATTTTTCTTAATATATCAATAAAGGCATCGGTAGCATGAATTCCAACCGGCATTGCGCACCGATAGAGAGGTACGCCAAACTCCTTTTCAAGATACAGGCCGGGTGACAGTTTATCCGGTACGGTCAATCCTATCTCAACGGTGGCCTTAGCTCCTGCCATTTTTTCAATGTCCTCCAATTTCGTGCCTCCGTCGGGAATTCGCTTATATTCTCTTCTATAGGGAGCATCAAGGGTATCCGAAACATCCGGGAACATGGTATAGTCAATATTAAAACTTTCCAGTATCCTCTTTATATTTCTTACATCTCCCGGATTCATGCTGCCCATTATAATGTTGACTTTACCGGTGGATTCACACTTTTTCGCAAGTTCTTTTACAAGACTTGTAAGTGCCGCATAATAACCTTCAAAATGGGTACCTCCATATCCCGGGGTACATATGGGAAGAATCTTAACTCTGTTAATACTTAGTCCTTCTTCAAGGTTTTCGTCATAAAATTCCTGTATTATTCTCCTTATATCCTCGCCAATGGTTTCGGCAAGACATGTGGTGGCAACTCCAATAATATCCGGATTATATAATTTAATTACATTCATGAGACCTTTTTTCAAATTTGCAGAACCGCCGTATACAGTCCCCTCTTCATTCAGTGAAGAAGATGCTATGTCAATAGGTTCATTGTAGTGTCCTGCCATATGGCGTCTTATATACGTACTGCATCCCTGGGAACCGTGCAGCATCAGCATGCTGTTTTCAATACCTTTTAAAGCCAGTGCTGCACCCATGGGCATACACATTTTACATGGATTTATATTTAAATTCACAAAATTTCTGTTTTTCACGCATATCCCCCCTGACGTATTACGTTCCATACAGGACTGTTAATAGTGCTGTCAATCTCCTTTGCAAAGTTTACTGCTCCTTCAAAACCGCATAACGGATGTTTTCTCTCATGATTGTGATCGCAGAATGCAATGCCCAGTTTGTATGCCAGAGGTCTTTCCTTTACACCTCCCACCAGGATATCCGCACCTTTTTCCGTCATAAATTTCTCAAGTTCCACCGGATTTGTATCATCCAGAATAACCGTTCCTTCGTCAACAATATTTTTCAGCACCTCATATTCTTCTTTTTTCCCTGTCTGGGTTCCCACCATCACAGTTTTCATTCCAAGATCATTAAACTGTCTTATAAGAGAAATAGCCTTAAATCCTCCTCCAACATAAATTGCAGCTCTTTTGCCTTTAAGCCTTCTCCTATAGAAATCCAATTTAGGTTCAATTCTTATAAGTTCTCCTTCAATCAATTCCTTTGCCTTCTTCACCGACTGCTTATCTCCCATGGCATAGGCCACATTCATAATGGATGATACGGTATCTTCGATTCCGAAAAAACTAACTTTTATAAAAGGAATCCCAAATTTCTTTTCCATCTCCTTTGCAAGGTAGGTCATGGAACCTGCACATTGAACAATATTGAGGGAGGCATATGGTGCCTGGATTATTTCCTCATATCTGCTATCTCCGGTAAGTTTTGAAACCACATTTATGCCGATTTCCTTAAAGTACTGCGATATAATCCACATTTCACCGGCCAGGTTAAAGTCCCCCAGGATATTTATTCCTTTGATTTTTTTATCTCCTTTATTTTCTTCCATCAATTTAAGCAATGCTTTGCATGCAGCTTTATATCCCATTGATTTGTTCCCTGAAAAACCGCTTGACTTTACCGGAATAACACGAATCTTATATTCCTCCTCAGCTCTTTTGCACACTGCATCTATATCATCGCCAATAACTCCGACTATGCAAGTGGCATAAACGAAAATCAATTTCGGCGAATACTTTTCGCATATTTCATCAATTGCAGCTGTAAGTTTTTTTCTCCTCCGAAAACCACATCCTTTTCTCTCAGGTCGGTCGAAAAACTGTTGCGATAAATCTCAGGACCACTGGATAAACTTCCTCTTATATCCCATGTATAACTGGCGCAGCCTATCGGACCGTGCACTATATGCCAAGCGTCGGTAATCGGATTTAAAACCACCCTTGCACCACAGTAGACACATGCTCTCTGACTGATACTGCCGGCAATGCTATGCTTTTCGCATTGAAGATTGTTATCACCTTTTGACTTAAGACATATAAAATCTTTTCTTTCCTCGAGAACTTCATATTTGACTGTGCTTGACATATCCATCATTCCTTTCCCTCTTTACGGTCTTCCTTAGGCACCAAAGCCTAAGGAAAACCAAAAGAGATTTATATAAATCCTCCTATCAGAAAAATTCTTTATTTCATAAATCGCTTAAAACAGCTTTAAGCTATCAATCGGTTCCTGTTCAATTGTATTGGGGTTTTTTGAAACAGCCTTGGCCACATAATGGGGGCGTATTCAATGTAAACAGCTTTAAGCGATTTATTCATTCCCTTAAGAATAGGATAAAGAATTTTTCCTTTACAGCCGTCATCGGAGTGTAAAATTTGATAGGAGGGAAAACCTGGTTATAACAACCTATACAGAACATTAATTTTACATGATAAGTTCCAAGTCTTCATCGGCAGCATCCCTGTCCTGCCTGTCTAATAAGGTATTGCTTATCATTTCAATTATTCTCATTGCTCCTCTGTAACCCACCAGAGGCATATATGAATGTACACTTCTGTCAAGTATCGGGAAACCTATGCGAACAAATGGAATATCCTCTGCTCTTGCAATATACTTTCCGTGAGTAGTACCCATCAATAGGTCTACCGGTTCTTCCTTTATCCACTGATGCAAAGTAAACAGGTCCCCGGCGGCTTTTACCTTGCCATCAACTCCTGCAGCCTTCAGCATTTCACCAACTTCTTTTTCAAAGCTGTCGCCTGGAGTTCCGGTTAACACATACTTCGGAATCATTCCAAGACTTATTGCAAACTCGGTAAGGGCAATTACCAGGTCGGGATCTCCGAATATGGCAACCTTTTTTCCATGATAGTGATAATGGCAATCCACCATCACGTCAACTACCTGGCCTCTTTCTTCTTCCAACTCATACGGTATTTCTTTTCCGGTAATCTTTGATATCTCCATTAAGAATCTGTCGGTTGCTTCGATGCCAATGGGTGTTTTAAGTACCGTGTAAGGCACTTTACACTTTTTATCCAATTCAAAAGCTCCATCCGCCGATGCAAAGCTTCCCAACGCAATAGTTGCCTTTGAATTGCCTGTATCTATAAGTTCCTCTACTTTTGTCCCCCCGGAAGGATACATTTCATATTTTCCTGTCATGGGAGCGTCCAACACTCCGCTGGTGTCCGGAAACATTATGAATTCTGCCCCGAAAGCCTTTAATATTCTCTTCATTTCACGCATATCAGCAGGATTTACAAATCCCGGAATCACATTTATTTTTCCGTTGGGTACACCGCTATTCTTCGAAAGGTACTTAACCATCCCCTTAACCATATTGGAAAATCCGGTAATATGCGAACCAACATAACTCGGTGTGTTGGCATGAATTACTATCTTCCCCTCCGGAACCTGAGACTGTAGAATAATCGCCGGTATATCATCTCCTATTGTCTCTGAAAGGCATGTGGTGTGAATAGCAATTATATCAGGATTATATATTGAAAAAACATTTTTAATTGCAGTCTTCAAGTTTGTTCCGCCGCCAAAAACAGCTGCACCTTCGGTAAAAGAACTGGTGGATGCCATAACGGGATCTCTGAAATGCCTCGTCAGAAATTTTCTGTGATATGCACAGCATCCTTGCGAACCGTGGCTGTGGGGAAGGCATTTGTGAATCCCCAAAGCCGCGTACATTGCACCAACCGGCTGACAGGTTTTTGCAGGATTTATAACCAACCCTTTTCTATCGACATACTCTTTGGGTGTAAAATCTAACATATAGAATCCCTCCTTATTTCCATGAATTTTTAGCAGACATAGCTTCCTTCAATGATAGGTTGTGTCTTCCAGGGAGGTGTAACCAGTTTCCATGAAGGAGTTTTCAGTCCCATGGCTATATCCCTTGCAAATATAACCGCACCTCTGAAACCGGCATACGGACCGCTGTAATCATAGGAATGAAGCTGTTTGGAGAAAATTCCTGCCTTATGGGCAACGTATTTATCCTTAATACCTGAACAGAAAATATCCGGTTTTAAAAGCTTCAAAATTTCTTCAGTCTCATAGTGGTTCAAATCGTCTATAACAAGACTTCCGTTTTTCATCTCCCGTATCATGCCGGTATAGTCGTTAAGCTGTATCTCATTTTTAAGCTGTTCGTACTTTTCTTTCGAAAGAAAGATCCTGTAATGTTTTGGATCCGGTTCCACTTCAAGGTTTTCTATGTTCTTACTGTCCCCGTCTTCCTTTATTGTCGGAAGTACCTCTCTTCCTTCATAATCGTCCCTGTGGGCAAATTCATATCCCGCAAGAACCGTTTCTACGCCAAGGTCTTTGAATAAGTGCTGATAATGATAAGCTCTTGAACCTCCGACAAAAAGTGCAGCTGTCTTGCCCTTGCATATCTTCCTGTACTCTTCAATTTGCGGGGTTATCTCTTCAAGCTCTTCAGCTATTACTGCTTCAGTCCTTGCATAAAGATCCGGATCATCGAAATATCTCGCCAAATCCCTCAGGCTCTTTATAGTGCTGCTTATACCGATAAAGTTTACTTTGAGCCAATCCTGACCGTATTTTGTCCTCATCATGTCACCTATATAGTTGATGGAACGGTGACATTGAATTACATTCAAAGTAGCTTTATGAGCGTATTTCAAATCTTCAACCGTGCCGTTTCCGGGAATTAACGCTACAATTTCATATCCTATCTTTTTAAGAATCCGTTCTATCTCCCAGCCATCGCCTCCAATATTGTATTCACCGAGTAAATTTATTGAATACTTACCAACGGCTTTTTCACCGGTACCTATTATGTGTTTTATCAAGCCGTTATTGGCGATATGGTGACCGCCGGACTGACTGACTCCTTTATATCCTTCACAACTAAAGGCAACAACCTTTATTCCGAATTCTTTTTGAGCCCTTAACGCCACTGCATGTATATCATCCCCTATAAGTCCCACAGGGCATGTGGCACAGATAAATATGGTTTTAGGTTTAAATATATCTACAGCCTCTCTTATGGCCTGATAAAGCTTTTTCTCCCCGCCGAATACTATGTCACTTTCCTGAAGATCAGTGGAAAAACAGTAGGCTAATAGGTTTAGCTCGTCGCCTTTCGTCCTTCCTTTGTTTCTTCTGGTGCCCCAGGTATAATAGCCACAGCCTATAGGTCCGTGGGTTAGTACAACTGCGTCCCTCAATGGGCCCAATACAACACCTTTACACCCGGCATAGCAGCATCCTCGGTTTGTAATTATCCCCGGAATGGTTCTGACGTTGGCAGCAATAGTCTGGGGCTGTTCAGCGCTATCGTCCTTTACAACAATGTGCTGTTTCCTGTTCTTAAACACTGCCGCAGGATATTTTTCCAAAATTTTATCCAGTTTCTGTTTCATTTTGAATCACCTCAAATCGTTGGAATTACTAATTTAAATTGCCACTTCTCCCGTTTCACCGGTTCTTATTCTGATCACATCGCTTATTGGCATTACAAATATCTTTCCGTCTCCGGGTCTTCCTTTACTGTTGGTTTCAATGATTATATCCACCACTTTTTTAACATCCTGATCTGCGACTACCAGGGACAATAATCGCTTGGGCACAAGCCTGTGCCCTTCGGACATTGCCTCAGCCACAGCCGGGGAAGAGATTTCGGTACCGTTAACCATGTTCTCAATTACCGAAAAATCCACCTTTTTCTTTCCTCTTCCCATGACTTTTCGGCAATTCAGTGCCGCAAAGCCTTCTTTTAGCAATGCCTCCTTAGTCTTGCTTATCATCTCCATTCTGATAATGGCAAGAACTTCTTTCATATTGCCGCCTCCTTTACAGACCGTTTTCTCCGGAACTTATGGTATATGCCTCTTCCACCGGACTTACAAATATCTTTCCGTCTCCAAAAGCACCGTTGGTACCGGTCTTGGCATTTTTCATAATTATTTTAATCACGTCATCCTTATCCTCATCTTTTACAACTATCATCAACATCTCTTTAGGGATCTCATCATAGAACACTTCTCCTACTTTTACTCCTCTTTGTTTACCGCGTCCCATAACATCCACTTTAGTGACTGCGGGGAATCCGGCATCGCAAAGTTCCGAAAGTACAACTCCCACTTTTTCAGGTCTTATAATAGCTCTAATCATTAACATAATTATCAATTCCTCCTTTCATTACGCATCCAATATGCCGTGTTCCATAAGGATTTCTTCCAGTCTGTCCTGTACCATCGGTTTTGGAATGACAAACATATCATTGTTGTCAATTGCCCTTGCCAATCCTCTATAAACATCTGCCTGCGGATGATCAGGACTATAGTCAATTACTGTCTTTCTGTTTATTTCTGCTCTTTGAACCTGATTATCCCTGGGTACAAAGTATATCAGCTGACTTCCCAACTCTTTGGCAAAGGCCTCCAACAACTCTTTTTCTCCGTCAACTTTTCTGCTGTTGCATATTATTCCACCCAGTCGGGTTCCACCTGCATTGGCATACTTTTGAATACCTTTACAAATGTTGTTTGCAGCATACAGAGCCATCATTTCTCCACTGGCTACTATGTATATTTCCTGCGCCTTTCCTTCCCTTATGGGCATTGCAAAACCACCGCAGACAACGTCACCCAATACATCGTAGAAAACATAATCCAAATCTTCAGTATAAGCGCCAAGGCTTTCAAGCATATTGATTGAAGTAATAATACCTCTTCCTGCACATCCTACTCCCGGCTCCGGGCCGCCCGATTCAACACATCGGATTCCAAACACACCGGTTTTCATTATGTTTTCCAGTTCTACTTCTTCACCCTCTTCCCTCAAAGTATCGAGAACACTTTTTTTGTGCCAATCCACCCAATATCAATCTTGTTGAATCGGCCTTAGGGTCACAGCCTACTATCATTACATTCTTGCCCATTTCGCCAAGACCGGCGGTTAAATTTTGTGTAGTTGTCGATTTTCCAATTCCACCTTTTCCATAAATCGCTACCTGTCTCATATAAATTACCTCCATCCTTTTTTGCATTGATTTCTTAATTTATATTCTTATTGATATAAGAACTCCGGGGCATTTACGCCCCTTTGTTTTTGGCTTAGGAATTTTTCTATAAAAGAATACAAAAAGGGTGCTGTATTTTCACAAATACCAGCACCCGCGGCTTGTGACTAAAAATTCGTATCAGGGAATTTTAAGTCAAGAAATAAGCAATAAAACTATACTGTCTCAAAATTTAAAACTTTGCAATCGCCATTTTAAGATTGGTTTAAAATTATAAATTAAGCCACAAATTATATAAATAATCTGTGGCAACCTAGCCTTCAAATTGTAAAATCCGTTCCTGGGATTTTACATTTATTTCTATATTTAATTTATGAATTTATATTAGCATACATCTTGCAAAAATGCAATAGTTTTTATTAATTTTTTTTTATTTTTTATGCATTTTTGCAATTTCAATATTTTACTCTTGCATCTACTATTCTTTTCATTTACATTAACTTCGGGTAAGAATAATTGCATCAGCAATGTATTTCATCGGTATTCTGTTATCTCTGCTTGTTTTCTTTATAAGTTCATAGGCTTCGGCTTCAGACAGCCCCTTTTGCTGTACCAATATCCATTTTGCCTTTTCTATTACCTTTCTGCTCTCTAAAGTATCATTTAATTTTTTTACCTTTTGTTCGTATTCCCAAACCCTTTTAAAATTTAATATACTTAATTCGGCAATTTGATTTATAATTTCATCAAAAACAGGTTTTGTCACATAGGTCATAACTCTTGAATTTCGTAAAAAGTCGGAGATTTCATCACTCTTTATATCCAGGACCAAAGTGCATGCTGCCAGCATTTCCTCATCGATTATCTCCAATACATGCTTTAATTTTGCGAAGTTCTTTCCCACATCAATTACTATATATTCAGGTAAATGCGTTCTGACAAGTCTTAAAATATTGCCGGGTTCTTTTGTATATCCGGTATATATCATTCCGTTCGAACACAGTGTATTTTTAAAATTCGCCAAAAGTTTATTATCTTCTCCCACTAATATAAATTTAATGCAGTCCATTTTGATCCCCTCACTTTCATTGTATACTATTATTTTACATTAAATGGAAAGGATATATACAAAAATGCTTTCCTGTCAGGCTCATTCCTGTAACAGGAAAGCATCAGCGCTATTCTAAGGTTATTTCAAAAATTTAGCAATAAGCATTTCTGAAATGACCTAAACTATATTATGGAATTTATATTAGCATAGAACAATATCTTTGTTCAAGTACCTCTTTTCTAAATTTTTTAAATTATTCTATTGGAGTCCCGTATAATTCTATATATCTTAAATATGCAAAATCATCACTATCATAATTCTCCGTTCTAAATCTAATCTTAAGTTTCTTGTTATTAGAAGCGGATTCTGGCAATAAGAAACTCACACTGTCTTCGCGCTCATTGCCGGTTATTTTCTCCAGAGTTTCCCACCTCTTACCGTCATACCATTCTATTATAAAGGATTCTTTTCCCTCACATCTTTTAACCCATCTTCCCACAGTGAGTATAATATTAGTATATCCTTCGGTAGAAATAGTTTTTGAAAGCTCAGCCTTTGCTCCTAATTCCGCCGCCCAATTCTTATATCCGAGATATACTTTTTTACATCCTGTCATATTCCATCCGAACGAATCGAGATCCATATCCATAAACCCGGTTTCATAAATAGGAGTTCTAATCACTTCTTTAGGTTCATCAATACCTAATACTCTAAACTCATTTACATTTAATCTTATTGATGAAGAATTATATATTCCATTTATTGTTAATTTTATGTATCTGGCATTTATAGGCTTAATATTGTCTTTGAAAAGCTTCTTTTTAGATGTATTTTTTGTATTGTTGACAACCTCTACATAACCGTATCCATCTGACGCTTCAATAGTATATCTGTAAGCTTCTGACGACGATATAAGCATTTCAAAAGAATGTACTTCATATATATCTCCCAAATCAACTTCAAGAGATTGGCCAAGCCCATCAACAGACCATTTTGTGGAATCGTCTCCGTCAATTGCGTTTTGAGAAATAAATTTTTTCATAAAAGCAGACTTTTCTATATCATTACATATCTCTTTACCAACTGCCAAATTTACTAATAATTTTGTCTTCTTGGTATTTGAGCCGGATTCCCATGGCTTTCTGTATATTGAATCATTATTTTGTATAATACGGACTCCGGCAAAATCTGCATGGGCCAATTCTTTCGGATTTTCAGAAGTTACGCACAAACCAACATAGGCAGTTTTTCCTATTTCAATAACTGCCGGATCCCCTTCCTGTATCCATTCACTGCCATCTTTTGATGTATAGCAAGTAACTTTATCTCCTGTACGGTTAATCCTAAAGGCCCTCAATTCAGAGTTTTCCATTGATTTATCTTCTTTTATGGCAACAGTTTTTGTATTGTTCTTCCACGCTTTTCTCATTTGAATCTGTGACGAATAAACGGGTTCTCCCGAAGAGGAATCCTTTACCATGAACATGCCCAGATAAGCACTATCGGAATACAAACTCTCTCTTACCATTATTCCGGCTTTAAGATTAGGTTAATCGGAATAGCTTGCTCTAACATAATCAATTTCAATTGTGAAATCGCCTTTTATCTCTTGGTATAAAAAGTGGAAAGAATCGTTTTTGCCCTGTATTCCGGATCCTGCACCGCCGACAATTATCCATCTTTTTTGGCCTGATGCCGTACCCTGTACATTTACCTTGCCAATGTCTTTAGCCTTCCAGTCCGAATCGCTGTAAGGGTAAACTTGTCTCTCAATCAACTCATCCAGTTCACTCTCTGTCAATTCAATGGCCCCGCTGACATCTTGAGCAAATATACTAAAACACAACAGGCATTGAATTAACGCCATAACAACTATATTTACCCTTTTTTTCGATAGAATCATTTTTAAGCCCCCCTAAATTTAAATTATATTTTAATTTAAATTTATATTTTAATTTAATCATATTTTTAATTTGGATTATTCCATGATAAAATTTATCACAACGAAAAAATTTTGGCAAGTCATTGTATAATGCATCATAATATTCCAGCAATACAAAACATAAACCACTATTAGTCTCTGTATTCTACTTGTTTAAAATAATAAAAAAAATGCTCTCCCGACATTATTTATCAATGTCAGGAAAGCACTGATAGTTTAATTTTTACTAAAGCATTATGCCCTATTTTTTAAACCGTTAAGCCTTTCTATAACTTTATCGTACATCTCTTGATATTTTACTTTCTTTGCTTTTTCCTCTTCTACAACTTTTGCAGGTGCTTTTGCAATAAAGCCCTGATTTGCAAGTTTTGCATTTACCCTGTCCAATTCCTTCTCAAGGTTTTCCTTTTCCTTTTCAAGTCTTTCAAGCTCTTTTTCAATATCTATCAAATCCTCAAGGGGCAGATAGATTTCTATGCCGGGAAGTACCGCAGCCACCGCATCTTTCGGAATATCCGTCTTGTCGGACTGTATTAAAATTTCTGAGCAGGATGCCAATCTTTCAAAGTACATTCTTCCCTCTTCAACAATCTCCCTATCCTCAGGTTTTGAGGCAACAAATATGGTTTTTGCCTTCTTTGAAGGAGGAACATTCATTTCTGCCCTTATATTCCTTATGTTCTTAATGGCACTCATAATGGTATTCATTTTCTCCTCTTCAGCGGAGAAATTATATTCTTCTTTATATTCAGGCCATTTTGAAATCATAATGCTTTCATCGCCATTAATCAAATGGGTGTATATTTCTTCTGTAATAAACGGCATAAACGGATGCAATAGCTTCATAGCCGTTCCCAGGACATAATTCAGCACATACTGAGCTTCAAGCCTAGAACTGTCATCCTTATCATAAAGTCTGGGTTTTACAAGCTCAATATACCAGTCACAGAACTCATCCCAGATAAACTCATATATTTTCTGCAGGGCTATTCCCAACTCAAATTTATCCAAATTTTCGGTTACTTCCTTAGTAAGGTTGTTTACCCTGCTTAAAATCCATTTATCGGCAGAAGTGAATCTACTCTCATCTACTTTTGAAAAATCAAGATTTTCATCAAAGTTCATAAGTACAAATCTTGAAGCATTCCAAATTTTATTTGCAAAGTTTCTGCTAAACTCTACCTTTTCAGTGGAAAATCTCAAATCATTTCCCGGGGAAGTACCTATAGTAAGGGCAAATCTTAAGGCATCGGTACCATACTGGTCTATTACTTCTAAAGGATCAATACCGTTTCCTAAAGATTTACTCATCTTTCTTCCGAGCGCATCCCTTACAATTCCGTGAATGAATACATATTTGAACGGTTCTTTCCCCATATGCTCCATACCTGAAAAGATCATTCTTGCAACCCAGAAGAATATTATGTCATATCCGGTTACCAAAACATCGGTAGGATAGAAATATTTCAAATCCTCGGTCTCATTCGGCCATCCAAGGGTTGAGAACGGCCACAGTGCCGAGCTGAACCAAGTATCCAGAGTATCCGGATCCTGTTCAATTCTTGAACTTCCGCAATTAGGACATTTATCGGGCATATCTCTATCCACCATCATATTACCGCACTCCTGGCAATAATATGCAGGAATTCTATGTCCCCACCACAACTGTCTTGAAATACACCAGTCCTGAATGTTCTCCATCCAGTTGAAATATATCTTTGCAAATCTTTCGGGTACAAACTTGATGGTTCCGTTTCTTACAACCTCAATAGCAGGTTCTGCCAAAGGCTTCATCTTTACAAACCACTGTTTTGAAATCATCGGCTCTATAACTGTGGAACATCTGTAGCAGGTACCCACGTTATGAGTATGGTCCTGAATTTTTACCAATAAGTTTTGCTTTTCCAAGTCTTCAATAATCTTTTTCCTTGCTTCATATCTGTCCATTCCCTGATATTGTCCGGCATTTTCGTTCATTGTGGCATCGTCGTTCATAACCTTTATCTGAGGAAGGTTGTGCCTTAATCCTACTTCAAAGTCATTAGGGTCATGGGCAGGAGTAATTTTAACAACTCCGGTTCCGAAATCCTTTTCAACATATTCATCAGCTATTACAGGTATCTCCCTGTTAACCAAAGGCAGAATTACCATTTTGCCTATCAAATGTTTATATCTCTCATCATCAGGGTGTACTGCCACTGCTGTATCTCCCAGCATGGTTTCCGGTCTTGTGGTAGCAACCACTACATATTCATTACTATCCTTGATAGGATAGCGTATATGCCAGAAATGTCCCGCCTTTTCTTCATATTCAACTTCGGCATCGGAAATTGACGTATTACATTTAGGACACCAGTTGATAATTCTTTCTCCTCTGTATATAAGTCCTTTTTGATAAAGCCTTACAAATACCTCTTTAACAGCCTCCGATAATCCCTCATCCATGGTAAAGCGTTCCCTCTGCCAGTCACAGGAGCTTCCCAGCTTCTTAAGCTGTTCAACAATTCTGCCACCATAGTGTCTCTTCCATTCCCATGCTCTTTCCAAAAATTTCTCTCTGCCTATGTCCTCTTTGGTAATACCTTCTTTAGCCATGGCTTCCACTATTTTTGCTTCAGTAGCTATGCTGGCATGGTCGGTTCCCGGAAGCCACAGGGTACAAAAGCCCTGCATCCTTTTCCATCTGATAAGGATGTCCTGCAGAGTATTATCCAAAGCATGTCCCATGTGCAGCTGGCCTGTGATATTCGGTGGCGGAATAACAATGGTAAAAGGTGTTTTGTTTTCATCTATCTCTGCATGAAAATACCCCTTATCCATCCACTTCTGATAAAGTCTATCCTCAACCTGTTTGGGGTCATAGGTTTTGGCAATATTTTTTTCTTCACTCATTTTACACAACCTCCATTTTATTAGAATCCTTTAGTCGAACGAGCAATAATAATTAAAATTAATCCAGGAAGAAGCAGCATCATACCCATGGTTTTGACCGTTAAAATTGCTTTATTATTCTTATACTCTGTCAGTTCTTCTTCCGTCAATTCATCTTCAAAATTACAAGTTATTTTCTCATAAAGCCTGCGTTTATTAACAATCATTTTTGCTAAATATATTGTTACCGCGCCTGGAATCATCAACAGTAATCCCAATATCTCAAGATACGATATATCCATCACTCCCGACAAAAAATTTAAATATAAACTAAAAAAACTTTCATCCGATATTGGACGAAAGTTTAAATTCCGCGGTACCACCAAAATTCCCTATACAGGGCAGCTCAACTCATTCTCCAAAGCCGTATAGCAGCTTTTTCAAAGTACGGGCTGTAACGGACCTCCACCGCTGCAGCTTACTCACACGTTAAATTAACGGTATTCAGCTACAGAGCTCCCAAGCTACCTTCAACAGCATTAAACCTGAGGAAAACTTCCAGCCTGCGGTTTTCCATCTCTATCAAGTTATACTGCCTACTCCTCTTGTTCATCGCTTCTAAACATTATAATATTTAAAATTAATAATAAAATATTCTTTTTCAGTTGTCAAGGTATCATTACAATTGAATTTTTTATTATGAAATGTTTTTTATTTGTTAAATGTTTTTAAAAAAATATCCTAGTATAAAGCAAAAAGTACATAAATCAAGTTTATTGAAATGTCAGCTTATCAAGTCTTTTGCAACCTATTTCTTCTTGATTAAAAAGTCATAATACTAACCTTTCATTTATTTTTAAACAGCATAATTGAATAATTATGTATGCAATGGTATTATATTTTACATATATGAAATCGATAGGTTTAGTTTTAAATACTTTTTCAAATATTAAAAACACTGATGTAAGGAGTAATGCAAAACTATGAATACAAAGGATTGCAATGTTACATGGCAGGAAGAAGTCAGACGAGTTGCTTACGGTATAAGGCGCCGTGTATTGGAACATACAATAAAAAATGGCGGAGGATATTTGAGCCAGGCGTGCTCATCAGCGGAAATCATGGCAACACTGTATACAAAAGTTATGAATTTAGGAAAGTTGGATTCCCCCCTGATCCCAGGACAATTTCCGGGAGTACCGGGGCCAAACAATCCCAATTATACCAGTGGTGCCATTTATAACGGTCCAAATGGTCCGGAATATGACCGTTTCTTTCTTTCACCCTCTCAGTATGCTCTTGTGGTTTATGCTGCGCTAATTGAAGTTGGGCGCATGGCTGAAAACGGACTGGATCACTTTAACAAAGACGGAAGCATTGTAGAGATGATAGGTGCAGAACATTCACCGGGAATGGAGGTTATGACCGGTTCTTTAGGCCAGGGAATCAGCCAGGCTGCCGGTATTGCAATGGCACGCAAACTTAAAGGCGAAACCGGCAGGGTTGTTCTGTTCTTATCGGACGGTGAGTGCCAGTCAGGTCAATTTTGGGAAGCTGTACAGGCAATTTCCTATCACAAACTGGATAATATCCTTGCCTATGTAGATATTAACGGATACCAGTGTGATGGAAAAATGACCAGTGTCATGAATATTGAACCCTTTGACAAACGTCTTGAAGCATTTGGGGCAAGAGTCTACAGAATTGACGGGCACAATATCGAAGCCATTGCTGCACTGGGCAGTTTAAAACCGGATGGAAGACCTACTTTTATTCTTTGCGATACAAATCCCTGCAAAGGAATTGAAATATTGGAAAAAAGGATTCCAAAACTACACTATATTCGATTTGCAAATACCGATGAAAAAAAGCAGTTTGAGGACGCACTAAAAGTACTGGAATCCCAAGGAGGTTATTAAGAAATGGAAATACTAAGTAAAGTACATGCCAAAAACCTGGTTGCCTGGGCCAAAGATAAACCTAATGTGTTTGTTCTTTCGGCAGACCTGACCAGTTCAACAGAAATAGATCTTTTCAGGGATACATATCCTGAACGTTTCATATCCATGGGTATAGCTGAGCAAAACATGCTGAGTTTTGCCGGCGGTCTTGCCCGTGAAGGCTTTATACCCTTTGTCCACACCTTTGCTGTATTTATTTACCGAAGGGCTTTTGACCAGATTGCTATGTCGGTATCCTATCCCAATTTACCGGTAAAAATGTTTGGATTTCTGCCGGGGGTCACAACACCGGGAGGTGCAACCCATCAGGCTATTGAAGATATAGCTGTCATGCGTGCCCTTCCCAACATGACAATATTGGAATGCGGCGATGCAACCGATGTTGAATCGGTTTTGGATGTAGCCTATGAAGTAAACGGCCCTGTTTACATAAGGATGATACGCGGAGAGATACCCAGGCTTTTTGCTTCTTCAGATGTTATGCGCCTTGGAAAAATCCGCACTATCAGTCACGGTAAAGACTTTGTTCTTCTTTCAACAGGAATTTGTACCGAAGAAGCCATGCGAGCAGTAAAAGTCCTTGAATCCCATGGCGTATCCATCCATCATATGCATGTGACTACACTAAAGCCTTTTAATGCCCAGGAAGTTCTAGATAGCATAGCCTCTTCCAAATACGGTGTTATAACCATGGAAAACCATTCAATCATCGGAGGTTTGGGAAGTATTATAGCAGAAAGCATGGCAGAAGCCGGGCTAGGTAAAAAACTTTATCGCATAGGGCTTAGGGATACTTATTTGCATGGGGCAAGCAGACAGTATTTAATGCGTGAATACGGAATTGATGCTATGGCACTAATCTCTCAAATAGAATCAATTGTTGGAGAAAAATTCGGCATAGATGAAACCGAGCTTCCAAAAATCCATATAACTCCCGTTCATAGTGATTCAAAGGCAGAAGCTCTTTAAAGTCAGGAGTTTAAATGGTTTTGGAATAATTGCTTTCCGGCATGCGCTAAAACCGAGACGCTGCCGGGAGGCATCAAAATTTGAAACATTAAGATAAATAACAATGGAGGAAAATGAATACATGTTTTTTTCAGAATATGAAGAACCTAAACTTTCCGGAGAAAGATTTTCAGTGATTTATAAACTTTCCGGCAATGAAAGGGAAGCCTATGAAAAAGCAAAAGATTTATGTCTTGAGCAAACTGTGGAATTTCCCGGCGAATTGCTCCCGGACGGAGCCATTCGGGATTCGATTGTAGGCAGAATTGAATCCTTCGAAAAACACGACAGCATGCACTATACGGCAACCGTCAGCTATGCTGTTGAAACCTCTTCCAATGAGTTGACCCAACTGCTGAATGTGGTGTTCGGAAATTCAAGCATAAAACCGGGAATACGGGTTGAAAAACTCTTACTTTCCGATGATATTTTAAAAAATTTCAAAGGACCCCGTTTCGGAAGGGACGGATTGAGAGAATATTTAGGCATAAAAAATAGGCCACTGCTCTTTACGGCTTTAAAACCAATGGGTCTATCCTCGGAAGCTCTTGCCGATCTCGCCTATAAATTCGCTTTAGGCGGAATTGATATAATTAAGGATGACCATGGACTTTCAAATCAAAGCTTTTCACCCTTTGAAGAAAGGGTTGAACTGTGTGTTAATGCCATCAACAAGGCCAATAGAGAAACAGGCGGAAATTCTGTTTATGTTCCTAACATAACGGCTCCATTCAGTGAAATGATTGACAGAGCAAGAAAGGCAAAAGAATTAGGTGCAGGTGGTCTATTGATTTCTCCGGGTCTTGCAGGCTTTGATGCAATGAGGGAAATATCGGAAGATGAAAGTATTAATTTGCCTGTATTTAGTCATCCAGCCTTTTTAGGTACTTTTGTCATGAGTGATGAAACGGGTATTTCCCATGGTGCACTTTTAGGACAAATTATGAGACTTGCCGGTGCCGATGCTACCATATATCCAAACTTTGGAGGCCGTTTTTCCTTCAGTCGTGAAGAATGTGAAAGCATTGCTGTCTGCACATCGGAAAAAATGGGAAATCTAAAACCGATTTTCCCCTGCCCCGCCGGCGGTATGAGTTTGGACAGCATACCCGAATCACTCAAAGTATATGGAAAGGATGTAATATTTTTAGTAGGAGGAGGTCTTTTCCGACACGGTCCGAACCTTATTGAAAACTGTGCTTATTTCAAAAAGCTTATAGAAAATATAAACCTTAAGGAACTTTTCTAATTTCCTTAAGGTCTTTTTTTCAATATCTGTTTTGGTTCAAATTATTTTTACTGCTTCGTATTAAGATAACCAAAAAGATTCAATATCTTCAATTCTTCCTCAGTAGCTGTTATAATATTGTTCTCAATCAATTTTACCATCATTTCAAGCACCAGTATATCTGCCCATCCTGCCAATAAAAGTTCTCTGCAGCATTCATATACTGACAGATCAAAAAGATCCACATTCCATGCCCAGTCAACATATTTCCACATCATACGCAAAGTCAATTTTTTTCCTTGCTTTCTCATTGAATTGTAAATGTTCTTTACTTTATACTTGTTTCTTCCCAATACAACTGCTCCAAAGATAGTTTTCACATATTCGTCGGTACAATCCGGTTCAGGAATGCTTGAAAACTTTGAAGCTATGTCCAAATCAAGATATAGTTTCTCACCGCAATCAGCTATAGCTCTCAGCAAACTCCACCGCATGTTGTCCTCAACCGAGTCCAAATATACACAAATCTTTAAAATATTCATAATATCAAGGCTTTTTTCTTTTATTGCCATATAATACATAGCAAGAATCAATATCAATACAATATTTCCGGGATCTTCTACATATTTCGATAACAAAGGCTGTATTGTCATTTTATGAAACAGCGGACTAAACAATTCTTTGTTTTTCTCGTCAAAGAAATCATCTTTGCAATAGAATTCAGTGATTCCCCGTATAAGCTTTCTATGAAATACATTTTTTACACTTATATCCATTCTATGTTGAGTATATAAATTTACAGCCTGAACAAACCTTTTTCTGAACACATTGGCAACAATCAATTCCACTTTAGCCCAAGTATAATTCGGATTCAGTGAAATCGCTTTCTCAAAACATTCCTGTGCTTCTTTATATTTACCCAAATGCATTTTTATTTTTCCCAAAAAATAATAAGCCCGTAATTCATTAGGGTTTTTCTTTATGAAGTTCTCATATTTCGAAGCTAAAGCATTCAGCTTTTCCGGATTTAATGCCATTCAACTCACCCTGTAAATAAATTCCCACTACTTTATTACAAACCGCCTCTTAAAATCCTTTTAACCTCGTCAATCTGCATTCCGATTTTATTGGCAGCAGTTTCATTATATGTTATAACTTGATCCGGCAGCATTACAATAGTCTTTGCCAATAACTTTTCATTTTCCTTGAATTCATCCAACAAGCTGAGAATACCTTTGAATATTTCCTCTACATTCTCAGTCAATTTCTGTGATATCGATTGTCCGCTTTCATCCAAAGTCTTTTTAAATGCTTCAGCAGTATCCTGGCCTAAAATAGACATTTCACCGCTAATCTTGAGCATTAGCCTGTTTATGTTATCATGGAATTCACGGGCTTCATGAATACGAGTATCCAAATCGATTTTAAGTGCTTCATTTAAACTTTTCATAACCGAAATTGCATTTCCAATTTCTGTTGTCACTTCACCAAAGTCCTGCAATATTTTCTCAGTAACAGTCTTTGCACTCTCTTCTAACCCTTGTGAAAAAGTAGTTGCTGTCCTTTCTCCCAAAGACGCCATTTCCTCCTGTATCTTATCCATTAGCTTGCTTATATTCTCCTGGTAACTTTTAGCCTCTTCGCTGCGTAAATTCAAATCATTTTTCAGTACATTGCTGAATTCTTTTATTGACACAACTGCTCCTTTGACTTCATCAGCTACAGATATAATATCCTGCAATACTTTCTGAGAAGTTGATTTAGCTGTTTCTTCAATAGTTTTTGCAAATTCGGTAGCAGTGTTATATCCTAAAATCGATATATCACCACTTACTTTTTCTATTAATTGATTGATATTTTCCTGATATTCCTTTGCCTCTTCAATTCTCATACTCATATCTTTTTTCAGGACTTCGCCCAAATCTTTTATAGCCTCAACAGAACCTTTAACTTCTTCCGCAATGCTGCTCATATCCCGTATAACCTGTTTATTGTATGATGTAATTTCCTCTGAAGCTTCTCTTATATCTTTTGCCAAATCGCCAACGGAAGCGAAATTATTTTCAATAACATTTGTGTTTGAATTCAAACTTTCTATGAGCATTTTGTAACTTTCACTCATTTTTTCTATATTTTCACCCAAATTACGGTTAAAGCCAGTAATCTTGTTAACATTTTCAACTAAAACTCTTATAGAATTATCGAATTTATTCACAGTATCATCCAATGCCTGAGATGACAAATTAACTTCCATAACCATACCGTTTAATTTTATTCCCAAATCATCTATAGAATCTTTAAGAGATTTTTCAATTTTATTTCCAAATTCCGTAAAAGCATTCTGCAATATATCATTTAATAAAGCGTAATCATCTCTTTTGTTTGGCTGGTTTTTAATAAGTAGTATTACAAGTATAGCTAAAAAGGATATAACAAGAAAACCTATAAGAAAAATTATTCCATCTGAAGAAGCTGCTCCAGCAATAACTCCCGCCAAGTACATACTATCACTCCTAGTTCTTAAATATTAACAATATTAACAAAATACAAATTGAAATTCAAAAAGATAATGATGATAACACTTATATCTCCTGTAGCAAATCCAGCTTTAACAATATCGAGGGAGACATAATAATAAAATCCATCTAATTATAGAATATCATATTTTTATTTTAAAGAATATATATAAGTTATTCAATTTCTTTAAAAAAGAACAATTTTTTTATTAATTATAAGCATTTGTAATTAAAATCCCCCAATATTTCCATTTATCCTTAATCTCTCCAATTCACTTTCCGGTAATTCTTTTTCTCCTCCTAACAATTTTGTTAAAAGAAGGGTTTTGGCCATACTTTCTGCTGCTTCCAGTTTAAAAAAGGCGCTATATATATCATTGCCCACGGTAATTATACCATGGTTAGCTAAAAGAATTATATCATAACTATCAATAAATTCCTCAACACCAACACTTATTTGATCGGTAGAAGGTTGTCCGTATTTCGCCAAAGGTATTTTCCCAAAGAATGTTATCATTTCGGTATATCCTTTTGTTTCGATGGGTTTATTCGCAACAGCATACGCTGTTGAATAAGGCGGATGAGCATGTATAACAGCTTTTACATCACTTCTGAGCTTATATGCAGCAAGATGAAGTTTAATTTCCGACGAAGGTTTATACATACCTTCCAATACATTTCCGTTTATATCTGTAACAACTATCATGTCTTCAGTCAAATAACCTTTACAAACTCCTGCCGGAGTTATATATATTTGTTCTCCATCCATTATCGATACATTGCCTTCATAGGGATTTACGAAACCTTTATCATACATTAATTTTGAAACTTCCAGTATCTTTTTCTTCACCAATTCAGCCAAAACAACACCTCCAAAAACCGTTACTGCTACTTACTTATCTTTACAATCAAAATTCTAACACACTATAAAAAACTTAGCAAATTCGTTTCTTTGGAAGGCATAACGCTATAGTGACTATAATATAATTTATAGAATTGTGAAAAAAGAGAATTTAATTTTCTGATTTTGAATCATAATTTATTTTATATAATAGGTTATATAGCTGAAAAAATTAGCTTCATTGACATGCTGCTTTTTACTTATATTATGAATACTTACCATTTATCACAATTTACTGTTGCCTGACAATTTTCATTCATTATACAGCTCACTCACAACAGAAAAAGTAGACAAATTTCACTTCAATATCTTGTACCTCATCGAATAAAAGACTATGGCAAACAGGTATGGTTTGATTGTTTTTCACTACATACACATGTAAACTATACAAAAGCTCATTCCTTGTCAGTGCTACACAATAAGTCACATTATCTTTTTCCTGCGTCCAAAACTGGACAACTTTGCCTCCTATAGGCAAAAGGTCATAGAGATTCCCACCGGAATGCAAACCGAAATAATCGTCATAGGGTAAAAGATCCATTATTGGTTCAACCGTTTCACAAAGTTTGGATTGGCTATCATATATTTGGAACAGATTATAATCATTATAATATTTTGATTGAGTTATAACATGAGCTTTTCTAATGAATTCTTTTTCACCATCATTATCAATATCAGCCTCAAAATAAACATCCTGCGGTAGAAAGCCAGATAGTATATTCTCCGGTAAATCGGTCTTTTTTACGGGATTTGCAGTATTAGGATTATACATTCTATGACTTTTTGTTACAGCTATCGCTTCATATGCCTGTGCCTTGATCTCTTTCAAAAAATTGCTGAACTCGTCGGTATTATAATTACCATATACTTTTGTAATGATTTCTTTAGGATTATACTTTGTACAGCTAATACTAACTTCGTGTCCTTTCCCATTCTTGTCAATAGTACGTGCTGTAATATTGTGAGGTTCATTATCAGTATCAGAGAAAGGGTTTGTTATAAAATAAATCCTGCTATTATATTTTATCAATCGCATTGCATCACGCATCGAACACTGTGGGCCAAAAGCATATTCTTCATAAAGTCCATTCTTGTTCTTCTTAAAAATGCCAAAGCCATCCACCATAAATGCGCCACCGGCACCGCTATGAAGCGGTATGCCTATTTCATCCTCACCATCTCCGTCGAAGTCCAACTCATAGAAGGTACATTCATCATATTCCAAATAGTTTTTAGCCATACCAACAGCATAGCTTTCAAACTCATCTCCCGTTAAATCAAATCGAATACTCCTTCCATCTTCATAATTTCGGTTTGGCTTAATACCATTTTTTTCAGCAAAAGCATGATATGAATATGTATAAGATGTCTTAATAAGTGCTTCTGTAAACTCCTTTGGAAAATACTGATTTTCACGAATCGACTTTTTTATTTGTACTGCCACAGGATCTGTTCCCTTGTCCCAAACCTCACTAAGCCGCTCAATGATTCTCAATTTCGAATCATTAGCCGAATATCCGTCCAGACCTCCATAGGCCATCTCAAAATAGCCTGAGCTATAATCCATACTGCTTGCAGCCTTTAAAAGCATAATTGATTGGCTTTGAGATATTCCGTCAGAAGTTGAAAGTTTATATAAACCAATAGGATTACCGTCAAGAGTACTTTTAAAATAGTACTCCTGTGCCTTTTGCCCATCTTTATCTGTTCCTATTCCATTTTCAAAGCAATAAGCTAATCGTTCATATGCTGTACCATGCTTCTTGATTTCAAGTGCCTTTTTATAAAGATTGAAAGCTTCTTTTTCATTCTTAGGTATACCATCTCCGTTTAAAGCCATATCTCCGGCTTGGATTGCACCAAAGAAAGAACCTTCATCCGCTGATAACCTCAACCAGTAAAAAGCTTTATTTTTGTCTTGTTTAAGAGGTATATAGTCATCACCCTTATAATAAAGCATTCCTATATTATAATAACACTCATTTGCCGAATAAGGATTCGAACCGTTTCTTGAAGGAAATACTCCATTTAGAGCAGAAAAATACTTATGCTTGTTTTTATCGTCATATTCATCAAGCCACTCTCGAGCGTTAATATCTCCTTGTATAGCCATCTCAAAGTTCTCGTAAATTTCAATTGGCAGATCAGCATCTTCTAAAAATTGCTTCGCCATATTGTTTTCCATATGTAACGATGGTGTTGTTGACGTCGCTGTAATACATTTTGTTGGCAAAGGTGATAATTCCTCAGTCGCTAAATTATCATTACATCCATTTAAAGATAATATAATTGACATTATGAAAATTGCCAATGGAATTACTTTCTGTTTCATTTCTATACCTCTATTAAATTTTTTATTTTCACAATATTTAAAATCCCGGCATTTTCATACTTTAACCTATATATACTTTTAATATCAGCATTTTCCATTTATAGTTAAATAAAAATCGTGAAATCTACATATTTTATAAACTATATCTTCAAATTAGTTCTATCAACCGAGAAATAATATATGCTACTATCAGAAAATTTACCTTCAATGCTTTTTTAATGCTGTAAAAAACAATATCCTTGCAGCAATTGTTGTAACTAAAGCCTCTGAATCATATGAAATTTTATCTTACAGAATAAATTTGCCGTTTTCAAAGTTCATGCCTAAGCATTATTCCAACTAACTTTAGCTTCATTCACCCTTAGCCGTCTTTAACATTTTCGAAAAGGCTTCATACCGGTTTCTAAGTATCTTCTCGTGGTTTTCCTCTTCAATTTTCAATTGTTCGAAAAATTTCTTAACTTCCGGATCCTCTGCTCTCTCAGCCAGCATGGCATAATGTTTCTGAGCTCGAATTTCATCTTCAATAGCTTCCAAAATCCCCTCTAATATCTGATTCATATCAATTTCCTCCACGAACTCATTAATAAAATAGTTAAATTACTTTCCTTAGCTTCAAATTCCAATACACCCTTTTATCTTGATTTTTCGGGTAATTTAACAACAACTAAGGTTATATCATCATTAATTTTCTCATGATTCAAAAAAATCTGTAAAGTCTTTATGAACTTTTTGCACAATTTGAGCAGGTTTCAAACAAGAAACTTCAGTCAAAAGTTCTTTTAGTCTATTTTCATAAAATTCATTATTAACCCTTTGTTCCGGCAATCCGTCCGACATCATAAACAAAGTCATTCCTGCAGACAAAGGCAGGGAATGATCCTCATATTTTAGTAAATCAGTATCTATTGCTGTTGTTATTGGCAAGCCTACCTTATTCAGTCCAACTATTTTTTCATCATCCCTTACCAGCAAAGGATATTTATGAAATCCTGCATTACAATAAATCAATTCCTTTGTATTCAAATCAAAAACTACCAGAACAAGGCAAACCAGGTATTCCTCCGGATAGCCCTCCTTGATGTATTGTTCGACGAAAAAATTTATATTTCCTTAGGTGATAATAATTGGCCCGGTGTATGCTTAAGTCTAAAATAACTTCTTATTGTATCCTTAACATATATAGCCAGCATAGCACTATCAAGACCGTGTCCCGAAACATCGGCTATAAAACATACATATTGTTCGAAAAAATCATTCAACAATCCGTTATCCACCTTGAAGGCATCGAACAAATCCCCTCCAAGCTTTTGTGCAGGAATGTACAAGGAGGCAAATGAAATATTTTCGTTGTCGGGAATACTTTCAGGAAGAGAACGTTTGTGAATCTTTATTGCATTCGCTATTTCAATATCCAGCTTATGCCGTATTTTCTCGTACTCTATGTATTTTTCATTACCGTAAATATATATAAGATCATCTTTCCGGAAAATTTTTATATGAAGTTTTACAACTTTATCTTTGCCGACAAACAAAAGCTTTTCCCATCCTGAAGGCTTTTCCGATGCACTTTCAATAAAAGATTTAGCCTTGTTTATATTATTATCTTCAACTATATCAAAAAGCGACTTATGCTTTAACTCCATATCAGTATAACCGAGGTATGTCTGCATAGCTTTATTTGTGAACACGATTTCTCCATCCATATTGCAGACCAGAATATGATCATCGATTATATCGGCTATTGTTTCATTTATTTTTGCCAAGTCAATACTTTCCAACACAAATCATTTCCCCCTAAATACCGTATTTGTTTGACATGATTATATCACAAATATACATGTGCATATTAAAAAACTATAAATTATTATTAATAATCGATAAAACTATTAAACCCACCATATATGGCGGGTTACTGCAAAAAATCAATTCTAAGGAGCTGTTTTAACAATTTGAACAACAAACAGAGAACCGTCCCTTATTTGATTCAAATAGAACAGGGGACGGTTCGAAACCACTGAAAAAGTAGGGTTTTTTAAGCCACTTTTACAGTTTTATACAGCCGAAAACATTTAATTCTAATTTTCAAAAGCAAAAAATAATGATTATTTTTACTTA
>Ga0209508_1000383_pt1 | contig 47499 bp, 41 predicted proteins | sample AD_UKC129_MetaG_FD_184427 | JGI IMG/M metagenome (GOLD analysis project Ga0209508, IMG submission 184427) | Active sludge microbial communities of municipal wastewater-treating anaerobic digesters from Canada - AD_UKC129_MetaG (SPAdes) (version 2) | ecosystem: Engineered > Bioreactor > Anaerobic... | reverse complement strand
TTAATTCCCTTATCCTAGGACTCAACCTCGGCTTCTCTTTTTCCCAGTACATAAGCCTCAGGATAGCCTGCATGATGAAATCAGAGCAGTCTCTTCTTATCTTTATATACTCACAGGCTCTCTTTATTATCTCTTCATCTACATCTAAACCCAGTTTGTACCTTGCCACCTGAGCCCATATCTCATCACGACCCCAAACAGGATTGGATGCAAAATATTCCAGAGTGAGTTTCTTTCTGGTCTCAAGATTCTCCGCACCCTTTATTTGATTAGCAGGTGTGAGCTTAATGATATTAAAGCTGGTGCTGGCTATATAGTTTCCCCTATCGTCTTTCCATATGCAGATGATCTTGTAGTTTCCATCCTCTAACTCTTTACCATAACACAGGTTTATGTCTTTTTCATTTATTAAGTCCTTTTCTAATATACTTTCTCCGCTCCTTGAAAGCAGGGATAATTTGCAGGAGATACCTGTATCTGAATGTAGCTTTATCCTGTCTTCAGGATAGAAGAGATCTTTCTCTAGCCTCAGACTTTTTATCTCTTTTTCTACCTGTTCTTCCAGTTCACGGGAAGACTCCGGGTTACCAGGGATGGTCACCTCAACAATATTGTCAATTAACTCCAGCATAATCCCAAGGTGTCCAGCTTTTCCAGCGTCTAAAAGACAGACATTAAATGTATTCTCACCCCCGTTTAACATCACTTCAATCTGATCTTCAAAGTATAGATTGTCATCTCTGGAGATCTCCTTATCATATATGATGGAGCCATTTACAGCTATTATTGCCCGTATATCAGTAAATGTGACGACTTTAAACCCTGTAGCCCCTGCTCTTTCCGGGATTATCACGTTACTCAAAAATACCGCTGCATAACGCCTAGGTATATATCCTTTATTCCATAATAGAAGGCTCTCGTAATCACTGCCAAAAGCTATATATTTCTCATCTCTGCAAACTGGCTCCCAGTAGTTTTTACCTGATGGAGAATCAAAGATCTCTCCTTTATGATGGCTGGAGGTTAAGATCTTACTGGAGTCTTCTACAATATCTTCTCCTCTTCCCCAGGGAATTGGTCCCAGGGCTAACCACTGTCCTATCGTTCCTCCAGGCTGAATTATCTTTTCCACTTTTTCCCTCCTGTTAATTAGAATTAGGTGATCAGGATTGATTTTAGCATAATGGATATCTTTTTAAAGCTTACAACCTCAGAAGATGTTATTGTTGACATATTTGAAATAATATGATTTAATTTAATTAAAATATGAGATGAAAGTGATTAAAAATTGATAAATGTCTATTACAGTTATAAGAGAGAAACGAAAAGAACAAATAGTCGATTTTATTAGAAAATGCGGCATAGTCTCAATCAAAGAGCTAGCCGAGAGTTTAAATTTATCTGCTGCTACTATTCGTAAGGATGTAAGAGAATTGGAAGAAAATGGGCTAGTCAGCAGACATTGGGGTGGAGTATCTTTAAAAGAAGGACAGGTAAAGGAATTATCGTTTGATGAAAAGACCATAATTAATCTAGCCGAGAAGAAGGCTATAGCTCAAGGGGCTATAACCCTGGTAGCTCAGAATGATACCATCGGTATAAGTGCAGGGACTACAGCATATGAATTTGCAAGGCTTCTCGATCAATACCCAAATGTACAGGTAGTTACATATGGTTTAAATATAGCATACCTGATAGCCAGGATGGGGGGAAAGGTTGTTGTCCCAGGAGGTTTCTTGAGAGATAATTCCTATGCACTGGTTGGAGAAGACACGGTAAGTTTCTTTAAGAAGATATTTCTGGATAAATGTTTTATGGGTGTGGACGGGCTTGATATGGAGGCTGGACTTACAGATGTCAATATGGCAGAAGCAGAGGTTAACAGGGCGATGATAGAGTCATCCGGGCAGTTAATAATTATAGCCGACCATACAAAATTGGGACAGCGAAAATTAGTTCCGATAGCTCCCATAGATAGGGTAGATGTGTTAATTACAGATAGCCTGGCAGACAAGGGGATTTTAAAGATCCTTGAAGATAAAGGAATTGAAGTTCTGATTGGGGAGGTGGAAGATTAGAATAATGGTAAGAGAAGATTGAACTATATGAATAGTAATTAACAGGGATGAGGAAATAACAGGGGGAAGATTTATGAAAAAATGGAGGAGGGATTTATGAAAAAATTATTGGTACTTATCTTAAGCATCGTGTTTTTAATGACTTTCCTGAATACTGGACTCTTCGCTCAGCAGCAGAAGGTCATTAAGCTAAATGCTATGGGTTGGGTTCAGGCGGAATGGCCACTTAAAGATTTAGCTGCTCAATACGAGAAATTACATCCTAATATTAAGATTGTCTATGAAGATGTCGGTATCGACCTGAAGAAGTATCAACAGCTGGTAAAAGAAGGAAAATTCGAGTGGAACGCTCTGCTTGGTGGTTGGCCAGCAACCGATACAGCTCCCGGTTTCATCTCCGGTATGTACCAACATATGGATACTTATGTAAAGAAGTCTAAAGAAAAAGATGCCCCTCTTATCTTAAAAGATATGCTTCCATCTGTTTTAGCTGAGAGCAAGTTCAGAGGACGTACTTTAGCGAGTCTACCTATAACTATAGATATAGATGCATTACTTTATAGAAAAGATGTGCTTAAATCAGTAGGGTATGAAAAACCTCCGGTTACAACCTGGCAGGATATAAATACCCTTGCAGAAAAGATTGTAAGCGCATTTAAACCAAAAGGTATATGGGGAATCTCTACAAGTGTAAGGGTGTTCCATCGAGGTCCGGCAGCTATTCAGCAAACCTTCACCAAGAAACCATTCCTGCCGAGTGGACTTATGGATGTCGCTGGCGATGGGATGATAAAGACCATGCAATTATTGAAGTACTGGATAGATAAAGGACTTTCTATGCCTGATAGTATGTGGTATCCGTTCCCTGGCGATGCATTTGCAGAGCCATACCTGAAAGGTCAGTATGGCATGTTTGTTTATCAGCATTCCGCAGGAATATGGGCATATCAGACTGTGGGTAAGGAAAACTGTGGACTTACAAGACTTCCTAAGGAGACAGCAGGAGGAACAGTATTCTGGAGTACACCTGCTTATCTTTATAAAGATGCACCATATCCGCAGGAAACGGTAGATTTTCTCGTCTGGGCATTTGGACCAAACAATGATTTTACCTGGAGGAAAGTTTTCGAAAGTGGAAAGCTCCCTCCATACAGAACTCCATACACAAAAATAGCCAAAGGTAATCCAGACTTTGAATGGGCTCTTGATATGGTTAATGTTTTAGAGGAAGCTACGCCAATACCTAACACTACTAACTTTGGAGCTCAGCTAGATATAGTCAGACCATGGGCTGAAAAATATCTAAGTGGACAGATTAAGGATCCTCTCGAAGCCATGAAAGGTGCAAAGAAAGAGCTGGATAAACAGTTATCTAAACTAATCTTTAAATAAGTTTTCATTCCTGGGGGTAGAAAAATTTCTTATCCCCAGGAATATCTATATCTGGTGGAGGATTCTTTATGAAATCTAAATATTATAGTAATTTTATTTATATCTTACCTGCATTATCTTTTATCCTTATATTCAATATATGGCCAATTATATGGGGGGTAGTATTAGCTTTTATGGACTTTAGAGGGGTCACTCTTACAGGGGAATGGGTTGGCCTGGGTAATTTTAAAGAGTTGATCTCTGATGAGAGAGTGTGGCAGGGTCTATCCATCTCTGCCAAATATGTATTATATAGTTATCCAGCCACACAGCTGCTGGCTTTAGTCAGTGGATGGATGATATCAGAGTTGCGAGCCAAGACCGTTGGGAAAATATACAGAGTGATTCTGTATTTACCGGTAGTAATACCGGTCTCGGCAGGGATGACCATGTTCAAGGCTCTTTATGAAAGCAGTGGATATCTAAACATTATGTTAACTAAATTGGGCTTATCTCCTGTTGGATGGTTAACCGATCCCAATGTAGCTATCTACTCTTTAGCTATTGCAAGTATATGGAGGAACTTTGGAGCCAGCATGTTCTATTATCTGATAGGCTTTTATAATGTCCCTTTAGAAGTAAAGGAATCGGCACTTATCGATGGTGCAAGTTTATGGACTCGATTCTGGAAGGTAGACCTGCCTGCGATAAAGAATATGCTTTTTATAATATTTATTCAGTCTGCAGGAGCACTGACTGGAGGTTTAGCTGAGGTCACCGCTCTGACCGCTGGGGGACCTGCCAGGGCAACTGCGATACTACCATACTACTCTGCTGAAATATCTATATGGGGCGAGCAGAGATTAGGTTACGCAGCTGCCATAAATCTCTTCTTATCTATATTTACTCTGATACTGGCTTCTGTGGTGATAAGACTGGTGAAGGTAGAGAAGGAATAAGAATGAGGAGGACAATATGTTTTCTCTGAAAAGAAGGGAGATTTTCAGGCAACAGGTTACTTTTAATATTATCCTGGCAGTTCTTGCCATAGTAGTAGCTTTCCCTATATTCTGGACTATATGCAGCTCCTTTAAGACTATCCAGGAGATATATACTTTGAACCCAAAGATACTACCAAAAAGTCTTGATTTTGTAAATTATAAATTCCTATTTGAAACCTCAGTAATCGATTATAAACAGGCTATAATAAATAGTATAGTTGTAAGTATAACTACAGTTGTAATAGTGGTCATATGTTCCGCATTGGGAGGTTATGGTTTTTCGAGGATAAACTTTAAATACAGGGATAATATCTTCAATACTATAGTAATGCTTCAATTCGTTCCATTAACAGCAGGTATAATAGCTCAATGGCAGATTATGAGCCTGCTTAATTTGAGAGATAGTTTAATTGGTTTAGCCCTGTTACTTGCTGCTATTATTCTCCCTCCAAACTTAGTACTTATGAGGCAGTCATTCCTCAGTGTTCCCACTGAGCTAGAAGATGCAGCAAAAATAGATGGGGCATCTACCTTTCAATTACTATGGCATGTAATGCTCCCATTAGCAGGCGGAGGACTTATACTGGTCGCAGTAAATAGCTTTCTATTTACATGGGGAGATTTTATCTATGCCAGAACGATGCTCACCATACCAAGTAAGTATACTATGCCAGTAATTATAACTGTAAGTATACCTACAACACCCGCTACCCTCAGGATAGCCACCTACGGGGTATATAATGCAGCCGCTATGATAACGGCGATACCTGCAATAATATTCTTCATTTTGATACAGAACAGGTTCTATGAGGGTGCTAGAGAAGGTTTAAAGGGCTAGTTTGGATAATGATTGACGAAACTATTATTCTTGGCATAGATGGTGGGGGGAGTAAGATCCGATGTCTTGCTGCCGATCCAGATGGAAACATCCTTGGTTTTGGTACTGGGGGACCTGTTAATCAGCTTTTTACAGAAAGAGATAGAATAGTTAGCAATATATCAGAGGCAGTTTCAGCTTCGATAGGAAAATTGGACAGGGTGAGGGTTAAGATAGCCTGTTGTGGAGCTCCAGCTTCAGAGGAGCTTCTCAGGGAAGGGATCCAGAGGATTGTAGATATTGACCAGGTGGTAAATAGAGGAGAGCTATTGACATCTCTTATCGGATCTTTTCTGGTAGATAAAGGAATAGTGGTGATAGCTGGAACAGGTTCCCTTGCTGGTGGCAAAAATCCAGAAGGAAAGGTGTTTTCCTGTGGTGGATGGGGACCTCTTATAGGAGATGAGGGGAGCGGTTACTGGATAGGGTTAAAGGCTATTAACGCCGCCAGTAAATCTGCTGATAGAAGACTTCCATATACAGTTTTAAAAGATAAGATAGTAGAATATTTTAAACTGCATAATATTGCCCAGCTAGTGGATCAGGTCTATAGAAAGGGGATCTCCAGATATGAAATAGCACAGATATCTCCACTGGTAACCGGGAGTGCTGAAGAAGGAGACAGGATAGCTCAGGAGATTTTAGAGGAGGCGGGCAGGGAATTGGCTCTTTTGACAAAAACTGTAATCAGGGAATTGAGCTATTCAGATTCAAAAATATCTACAGTAGGAGGTGTCTTTTCATCAGGTTCCAAATCCTTAAATGAAATATTTGGTAGAGAGATAAAGAGTGTATACCCTGATGTCTCTATCGTTTCACCCAGGTTTCCCCCTGTAGCAGGGGCTTTAATCCTAGGTTTCAGGATACTTGGACTTAACGAGGAGAATCTGCTGGCTAACATAGAAAAATTTTTTAGGAGGATAAACTATGTTTAAAGAGAGATATTATGACCAGGTAAGAAAGATCCTTGACGATATCATCAACACCCAATCAGAGAATATACAAAAAGCAGCATCTATGATCGCTGATGGATTAATGGATGGAAAAGCGGTATATCTCTATGACCATGGGGGGCATTCGTTACAATTTGAAGGTATTGGAAGAGCTGGAGGACCTATGTTTCTCCAGCCATTCACATTCAATCTAAATATGAACATACCAGTACATCCACTCCGTAAACCGAAAGAGGTCTCAGAACCCTATGAATTGGCTGATCTGATACTTAAATATAACAACCTGGAGGAAGGAGATACCATTATTATGGGGTCGGTCTCCGGTAGAAATCCCATACCGGTAGAACTGGCTATAAAAGCAAGAGAAAGAGGTATCAGGACTGTAGGGATAACCTCCATAACTTATTCAAAAGCCTTTCCCTCAAGACATCCCAGTGGTAAGAGACTATTCGAGGTAGTAGATATAGCGATAGATAACTGTGGAGTTATCGGAGATGCCGTTCTTGAGGTAGAAGGGATAGATGTAAATATATGTCCTACCAGTGGAATCACCGGCATATTTATACTGTGGCTTCTTATGGCAGAGGTGATAGAGATATTACTATCTAAAGGAGTAAGACCTCATATATACAAGAGCATAAACTTTGACGATGGAAGAGAGTATAATGAGAAGGCTCTTGCAGAATACAAAAAAACAGGTGTATAAAAGGAGGAAGTATGAGCAAGATAGAAGAATATTTTGATGAAGTAGAAAAGATTCTGGCAAAGGTAAGAGAGACTCAGATAAAAGGCATAGAAGAGGCAGCCAATGCAATAGCAGAAGCTGTATTAAAAGGGAATAATATATTTATCTTTGGAGCAAGCCACTCAGGGATGATGGCGGAGGAACTGGTATACAGGGCTGGGGGTTTTATGCTTATAAATCCAATTTTTGCTCCAGGGTTATCCCTATCTGAAAGACCTGTAAATAGGACAAGTAAACTTGAAAGACTAGAAGGTTTTGCAAAGATCCTGCTCGAATCATACCCGGTAAAGAAAGGTGATGTCTTGATAATAGCATCTGTATCTGGGAGAAATCCTGTACCAGTTGAAATGGCATTGGAGGCTAAGGATAAGGGGCTTACAGTAATAACTCTTACCTCACTGGATTATTCAAAGAATGTAACTTCCAGGCATAAGAGCGGTAAAAAGGTATATGAATTGGCTGATATAGTACTGGACGATTGTTGCCCTAAAGGTGATGCTGTATTGCAGATAGGTAAATTCCCTCAGAAGGTAGCCCCAACTTCAACAATAGCTGGAGCATATATACTCAATTCTATGATAGCCAGGGTGGTAGAGATTCTTGCAGAAAAAGGGATTGAACCGCCAGTATTTATAAGTGGCAATTTAGATGGAGGAGATGAGTATAACAGCAGGAAACTAGCTGAATATAAAGACAGGATATTCTATATGTAAGGAGGTATTACAGAATGAATAACAATTATACCAGACAGGAAATTGAAGATCAGCCGGGAGTTTGGGAGAATCTAATAAATAATCCTCCCAGGTTAGAAGAGATTTTAGATAAAGACAATGTTATATTTTTCGGTAGTGGTACCTCGCACTATCTTGCCCTGTCAGCTGCATCCTTTACACAGCACTATACCGGGATAGTTTCCAGAGGATTACCTTCACAGGAAATTGCATTCTTCCCAGAAGCTACAATGCCGGATAGAGATACCCTTTATGTTGGTATATCCAGATCGGGGGAGACCTCAGAGGTAGTTATTGCAACTGAAACGATAAAAGAAAGAGGAAAGGGAAATATCATAGGGATAACTACAGAGATGGATAAGCCTCTGGCTAGACTTGCCGAAAGATCGATAGTGATAGGGGAGGCAAAAGAAAAGAGTGTGGTGATGACGAAATCTTTTACCTCAATGCTGTTAGCCATTCAACTGGGTGTACTTAGTACAGTTAACCCTTCAGCTATTGATACAATGAAAGATGAATTCAGTAGAAGCTCAAGAAAGATTCTTACTATCGCTGAAGCCTGGGCAAAGGGAGAGGCAAAAAATAATTATAAAGAGATCATTTTTTTAGGTTCAGGTCCATTGTATGGAATTGCCTGTGAATCAGCCCTGAAGGTGAGAGAGATGTCAGCCTCTACGGCTACCGCATTTCATTCACTCGAATTTAGGCATGGACCTAAGGCAAGTCTGACAAAAGACTCTTTTGTAGTAATGTTCATCTCTGATTCTGCCAGAGAAGAGGAGCTAAAGATAGCCAAAGAGATAGAAGATGTGGGAAGTAAATGCACGATCATCGGGTATGACCTTCCACTATCTCTCAGCGAGTTTCTGAGGATGATCCTCTATATGCCTTTTTCTCAATATCTGGGATACTATAAGGCTCTGGAAAAGGGGATAAATCCAGATACTCCCATAAACTTAACGCGTGTTGTAAGGATAGAAGAATAGAGAATAGATTTAGAGCAGTTCAAGGAATATAGAACACTACAAAGTAATCTTAGAGATAAGGGGTATTTCTACAGGTATACGGCTTACCTCGTTCGCCCAGATGCCTTCCTGCAGAATCAGGGGAGTAAGCACAATATAGTTGAGACTGTTGTGTCGGAAAGTATCTTGTATCATAATCTGCAGCGTATAAAGAGAACATTTAGTACCTGGAAAAGATTATAATATATTTGGTTGATTATTTTGATACGGAGGTTAAAGTAGTGTGGAGAAAAACAAACTGGATATAAAGGCATTGGAAAACTGGCTATGGGAAGCCGCCTGTAAAATTAGAGGACCAATTGATGCACCTAAGTATAAGGATTATATTCTGCCCCTCGTATTTTTAAAAAGGCTTTCCGACGTATTTGATGATGAAATAAATAGGCTCTCCCAAAAGTACGGCTCTAGAGAAATTGTTGAACAGTTATTAGCCCAAGACCATAACCTCGTCCGCTTTTATCTACCTGAAAAGACAAGATGGGAGGAAATTGCCAAACAGACCACCAATGTTGGAGAATATTTAACCGATGCTGTTCGCACGATTTCAAGAGAAAACCAAAAACTTCAGGGCGTTATAGACACAGTAGATTTTAATGCCACTGCTGCAGGGCAGAGAATCATCAGCGATGAGAATTTGAAAGGACTCATAGATGTTTTGAGCAGATATAGACTTGGTTTAAACGATGTAGATGCTGACATTTTGGGAAGGGCTTACGAATACCTCTTAAGAAAGTTTGCCGAGGGCTCTGGACAGAGTGCCGGAGAGTTTTATACCCCCGGAGAAGTCGCTATATTGATGTCTTACATCCTGAACCCGGAGCCCGGGGATGAGATATACGACCCCTGCTGTGGTTCGGGAGGTCTTTTGATAAAATCTCACCTGCGGTTTAAGGAGAAATATGGAGCGGATTCTTCTCTTGAACCTCTAAAATTCTATGGTCAGGAGATATTGCATTCCACATTTGCCATAGCCAAGATGAATACTTTTATTCACGATATGGAAGCTCATATTGAGCTCGGGGATACAATGACGAGACCTGCATTTTTAACGCCGGAGGGGTCGCTCAGAAAATTTGACCTGGTTACTGCCAATCCGATGTGGAACCAGAATTTTTCCCAGAGTACTTATGAGAATGACCCATACAATCGATTTATTTTTGGTCATCCTCCTTCCAGTAGCGCAGACTGGGGCTGGATTCAACATATGTTCGCATCTTTAAATGAAAAAGGTAAGATGGCGGTAGTAATCGATACCGGTGCAGTCTCAAGAGGCAGCGGAAATGAAGGTAGAAATAGAGAGAGGGATATAAGAAAGGAGTTTGTCGAAGGAGATTTTGTAGAAGCTGTTCTATTACTGCCAGAAAACCTTTTTTATAATACTACGGCACCAGGAGTTATCATAGCAATCAATAAATCTAAGCCAGCTGAGAGAAAAGGGCAGATATTGCTCATCAATGCTTCTAAACTCTTCAAGAAAGGCAGACCGAAGAACTATTTACCGGACGAGAGCATAGAGCAGATTTCTGATATCTACCTCCAATGGAGAGAAGAAGAGGGCATAAGCAAAATTATCACCCGGGAAGAAGCAGCCAGAAATGATTATAACTTGAGCCCTTCTCGCTATGTTACGCAAAACGGGGAGGATGATACCCTGCCTTTAGAAGATGCCGTTGTGCAACTCAAAGAGGCCGAAGAAGAAAGAAGAAAAGCAGATGCCCAACTAAAACAGGTTCTCAGGGAGCTGGGAGTGGAGCTTTAATGAATGAGCTGAAGGGAGACCTACCAGAAGGCTTCAAAATGACCGAACTCGGACCGCTACCAGAGGAGTGGGAAGTGGTGAGATTAGGAGATGTGGCTGATTTTGTGATGGGACAGTCTCCTCCAGGAAGTACATATAATGAGGTAGGTGAAGGTTTGCCTTTTTTGCAAGGCAAAGCTGAATTTGGCCTATTACATCCTAGACATATTAAATACACCACAAAGCCTATAAAAATAGCATCCAAAAACAGTGTTTTGCTTTCTGTTCGTGCGCCAGTTGGAGATGTAAACATAGCTAATATTGATTATTGTATTGGAAGGGGATTGGCCTCTGTATCTTTATCGGAAGGCAACAATCTTTTTTTATTTTATATATTATCTTATCTAAAAAGCGAGATCGAAAAAGAAGGTACGGGCTCAACATTCAAAGCAATAACTAAAATAAAGTTAATGAATATTTTAATCCCCCTCCCCCCTCTTCCTGAACAGGAAAAAATTGCTGCTATCCTCTCTGCCGTCCAGGAGGCAAAAGAGAAGACCGAGGCGGTGATAAGCGCCGCGAAGATCCTCAAAAAATCGATGATGAGCTACCTCTTCACCTATGGTCCTGTGCCTGTTGTGGATGCCGAGAAGGTACCGCTCAAGGAGACAGAGGTAGGTATGATACCGGAGGAGTGGGAAGTGGAAAATTTTGAAGGCTGCATACTAAGAAAAAGGATTACAATAGGTAATGTAAAACAACAACAATATAAGCAGGCTGGAAAGTATCCAATTGTTGACCAAGGGCAAAAATTAATTGCTGGCTATTGGGATGACGAAATTGATGTCTATAAAGGAGAATTACCCGTTATAATCTTTGGAGACCATACAAGAATTATAAAATTTATAGATTTTCCTTTTGTAACTGGTGCTGATGGAACAAAAATATTACTTCCAAATACTAAAAAAGTATATCCTCTATTTTTCTATTATGCACTTTTAACTCTGAAAATTCCAAGTAGAGGTTATAATAGACATTATTCTTTATTAAAAACCTTTAAAATCCCTCTTCCTCCTCTTCCCACCCAGCAAAAAATCGCTTCAATGCTCTCTGCTATTGATGAGAAATTTGAAGCAGAGGAGAATAAAAAGAAAGCCCTGGAGGATCTATTCAAGACTCTTTTACATAACCTTATGACTGCTAAGATAAGAGTCAATAGCCTGGAGGTGGGAGTATGAGCTCATTGGGAGGAGAAAAATATGCCGTTCAGAAACCTATCATTAACTATGTAAAAGAGCAATCGGCAGAATATATTTCCCAGGATGGAAACAAGATATTCATAAAGCTGGGATGGGAGTATGTTAGCCCTGATGAAGCCTTAAGGTTGAGAGGTGGCAAGACGGGTCTCGTATTCAAGGAGATATTCATCAATCAGATGCAAAGACTCAACCCCAGCTTTATGGACCACCTTCTTGCCGAAGAGGTAATTAAAAAGCTGGAAACTGTTCTACCCAACATTGAAGGTAATTTTACCGCCTGGAAATATCTCAAAGGCTTAGGAACGATATTCGTTCCCGGTGAAAAGCGGGAGAGAAATATAAAATTTCTGGATACTGAAGATGTAGACAGAAACACCTTCCATGTAACGGATGAGTTTGAGTTCACCAACGGGACTAAGACTATCAGGCCAGATATCGTGTTCCTCGTAAACGGCGTCCCTCTCTTACTAATCGAAACAAAAGCCACTTATAAGATAGAGGGGATAAGCGAAGCTTTAGAACAGGTGAAAAGGTATCACAGAGAATGCCCTGAGCTTCTGGCTATTCTCCAGGTTTATGCCTTGACTCACATCTTGAAGTATTACTATAGTGCCACCTGGAACACTTCTGAGAAGCTCCTCTTTAACTGGAAAGAAGAAGTCAGTGGTGACTTTGAAAGCCTGGTTAAAACATTCTTAGATAGAGAAAGAGTGGTTAAACTTCTTGTTGATTTCTTAATGTTTACCAGGCAGGATGATGAGCTCAAAAAAGTTATCTTAAGGCCTCACCAGATGAGAGCAGTCAGTAAGATAGTGGAAAGAGCGGAAGATTCAACAAAGAAAAGAGGCCTGATATGGCATACCCAGGGTTCGGGCAAGACCTATACGATGATAGTAGCTGCTCAAAAGATAATAGAAAACCCTGTCTTTGAAAATCCAACAGTTATTATGCTCGTGGATAGAAATGAGCTGGAAAGCCAGCTTTTTGGAAATCTCGCTGCTCTCGGTATTGAAAATGTGGAGGTCGCGGAAAGCAAAAAGCATCTGCAAGACTTGCTTTCACGAGATAGAAGAGGCTTGATTGTCACAATGATTCATAAGTTCGAGGATATGGTTGAAAATATAAATCTGCGAAAGAACATTTTTGTCCTGGTAGACGAGGCACACAGAACTACGGGCGGAAAACTCGGAAATTTTTTGATGGGCGCAATTCCTAATGCAACGTACATTGGTTTCACAGGCACTCCCATTGATAAAACCAGCTATGGTAAAGGAACATTTATCACCTTCGGTAGAGATGATCCGCCTAAGGGATACCTCGATAAATACAGTATTGCCGAATCCATAGAAGATGGCACAACCGTCCCTCTATATTACACCCTTGCCCCTAACGAGCTTCAGGTTGATAAAGAAGTGCTGGAGAGGGAATTCCTCGACCTGGCTGAAGCTGAAGGAATGAGCGATATTGAGGAACTCAACAAAGTGCTGGATAAGGCAGTAACCCTTAAAAATATGCTCAAAAATAGAGAAAGAGTTGAAAAGGTCACCAGATATATCATTGACCATTACCAGAAATATATCGAGCCTATGGGATATAAAGCTTTTGTAGTTGCCGTAGATAGAGAAGCCTGTGCTCTGTATAAAGAAGAACTGGACAAATATTTACCACCTGACTATTCAAAAGTTGTATATAGCCCCTTTTACAACGACCCACCCGAGCTATCCAGATACCATCTTTCAGAAATGGAAGAAAAAAGAATAAGAAATGCTTTCAGAAAGCCCGATGAGCTACCAAAGATATTGATTGTGACCGAAAAGCTTCTTACTGGTTTTGATGCCCCAATTCTCTATTGTATGTATCTGGATAAACCCATGAGAGACCATATCCTTTTACAGGCTATTGCCAGAGTAAACAGGCCTTATGAAGACGATGAAGGAAGAAAAAAGTCCTCCGGATTTGTTCTCGACTTTGTTGGTATTTTCGACAATCTTGAAAAGGCTCTGGCTTTTGACTCCCAAGACATCGAGGGAATTGTCCAGGATGTTGAGATTTTAAAGAAAAGATTTGCGGAGGAAATGAAAAAGGCCAGAGAGAAATACCTTACTCTTATCGAAGGAAAAGCTCAAGATAAGGCATTTGAAGCGGTGCTAGAATACTTCAGAGATGAAGAGAAGAGAAAGGAATTTTATAAATTCTTCAAAGAGCTATCCGCTATTTATGAGATTATTTCACCGGATGCCTTTTTAAGACCTTACGTAAACGACTACGAAACACTTTCCAGAATGTATAAAAGTCTTATAGAAAATTATGAGCGGGGGATTCCTATAGACAGGGAGTTTACCCGAAAGACCGCTATGCTCGTCCAGGAACATACCAGAAGTGGCGTAATTGGACCTACATTGGATATCTGTGAAATAGACGAACAAACTTTGAGAAGAATTGAAAAAAGCAAAGCCTCTGACACGGAAAAAATATTCAATCTGATAAAGAGCATTGCCCTCACGGTTGAGAAAAGAGGTGGCCAATCCCCTTATCTGATTTCTATTGCTGAGAGAGCTGAGTTAATAGCCAAGCTATATGAGAGCAGGCAAAAAACCACCCAGGAAACGCTGGAAGAGCTAAAAAAAATAATCGATGAAATCAACTCTGCTCAGAAAGAACAGATTGAAAAAGGTATGTCTGCTGATATTTTCACCATTTACTGGATGCTGAAAGAAAAAGGTTTCCAAGATGCTGAGGCAATGGCAAATCAAATGAGAGAAGTGTTGGAAAAATATCCCCACTGGCAAAAAAGTGAGAGGTACGAAAGAGAAGTCCGGTCTAAACTCTATGAAGTTATATTACATTTATACCCGACAGATATTCCCAAAGTCTCAGAGGTAGTTCAGAACATAATGGACATACTTAAGGCAGGTAGCACAGAATGACAACTCCTGAAGAGTTTAAAGAAGATGTTCTAATATTAGCTAAAGAGGTAGGAGTTAACCCCCGGGAAATTCATATTCAGACAATGAAAAGAAAATGGGCTAGTTGCTCAAGTAGAGGTAGATTAACCTTCGATAAATCTTTACTGAATGAACCTAAAGAGGTAAGATTTAAAGTGATTTTACATGAGCTACTTCATCTAAAGTATCCCAATCACGGCAAAATGTTCAACTCTCTATTAGATACATATCTACAAAGAAACATTAATTCAAATGAGGAAAAAGAAGCTAAAGACCATCAATTGCCAGACGAGAGTAACTGAAGAGACCTGAGGGTGAAACTGGCAAACCCAACAGAGCTTGAAAAGAAATGGTAGCGGGGGTCGGACTCGAACCGACGACCTCCGGGCTATGAGCCCGTCGGGCTCATAACTCTCTACCCCACGCCGTTTATTATCTTCACTTAAAGGGAGACTGTTTAGCTTAAGCCTCTTCGCCTGAAAAAACTGAATCTCGGGGCTTTAGAGAAATGAATATAATTCTGTAAGCGGGAATCTCCTCTTTGGCTTAAAAAATACCTTTTTTCAAAACTCGGAACTTTTAACAATCTTTATACTGCTAAAACACAAACCGGATAATGAGCCTAGAGTGCCCGCTAGCAGGGGCAACCCTAAGAATTGACCATTTTATGCTCTAACTGTATAATAAAAAAAGGAGGGATGATTCTATGTCTAAAATAATGAAAGAGTTTAAAGAATTTGCCAGTCGGGGAAACATTATTGACTTAGCAGTAGGTATTGCTGTAGGTGGCGCCTTTGGAGTGTTAGTTCAATCTCTGGTTTCCGATTTGATTATGCCACCCATAGGACTCCTTTTAGGAGAAATAGATTTTTCCAATCTTTTTGTGGTACTAAAACCAGGTAACCCCCCGGGACCTTACCTGACCCTTACCAGTGCTAAAGATGCCGGAGCGGTAACCATTAACTACGGATTATTCATCAGCCATCTGGTTTCTTTTTTAATAATTGCCTTCACCTTATTTTTGGTAGTGAGAACAATTAACCAGTTCCAACGCAAAGAGGAAGCCCCTTCTCCTGCTACTAAAGAATGCCCTTATTGTCACACTACCATTCCCATTCAAGCCGTTCGTTGTCCTAATTGTACTTCCCAGCTGTGAAAATATAGTCAATCATATTCCCCAACCACAGAGATGCGCTGGTCAATATGATTGTCTTTTTCAGCTTCATCAATCATAGCTATTGCATAGTCAGCGTAGCTGATAACACTTTCACCTTTTGAATTCAAAATTAATTCCTCACCGCCGAGAATGTATTTACCTGTGCGAGGACCATCCACCCGGAAATCAGCTGCCGGACTTACGTAAGTCCACCTCACATCGTTTCTATTGCGAAGTTCATCAAGTGCCTTGGCCATGCTTGAGGCAACTGGCTTGAACGCATCAGGAAAATCTTCGGTGTCCATAAGCCTGATAGTATGCTCGGGGTTAACATACAAACTTCCTGCACCACCAACAACAAGCAGACGATTTGGTTTACCACTCAGTATGTCACAGAGATGTTTAAGAGAAGTACTATGCTGAAAAAGAGTATCAGGTGTCCATGTACCAAACGCATCAATAACTACTTCACAATCCTTTACATCAGGAAGGGTCAGGTCGAATAAATCCTTCACAATAACTTTTGTAGCTTGAGGCGCTTTGCTGGGATTACGGACAATCGCTGTAACCTCATGACCTCTCAATATCGCCTCCTCCACTAGCAACCTACCCACTCTTCCCGATGCACACACAACTGCAATTTTCATACCTTCTCCTCCTTTGGATGTGCTCCATGAAGATTATTTTTGTTTTCCCAATATTATTATAGTATCTTCGTAAAGTTATGAAGCGGCTCTAACTTATAGATAAATAGTCTTCGCCATTTTTTTATTTTGCTCATATTTATTACGGGAGAATCACCAACAGAGGCAAAAGAAAGAAAAAAAAGAGCTACGGGTTCTAACAGATCTTTGAACCTCGATTTTTTCTTCCAGGATTGGAGCTCAACAATCCCTTTAGGAGCATCAGATTTTACTCTTCAGCTCTCTTGGTTCTCTAATCCCTCAGAACCCGTAGCAGTTATACTATATCACCCCTTTCAAAATTTGTCAAGGGGTCGAGTTGCCTCAACTAAAATTAAAGTGAAATGGTATCGTTGCCTCAACTAAAAATCAAAGTTAAATTATTATTCCCTTAAGAGAGAATATTCTTAAGGGAGGGGCTATAAGTGAGGTATCTCTTGAAGACACGAAGAGAAATTGTTTATGAGGCCAGTAAGGGATATAAGAAAGAAAAGACGGAGAGACTTGATAACTTGATAGCTATTACTGAATACAATCTAACTTGATAGCTATTACTGAATACAATCGTGATTATATTTGCGGTTACTCTCCCAATCTGGTAGGTGTGTTTATGCAAAAGATATCTCTGGTAAGTCATATAGATTAATTGGTGATGCAAGAAAAAAGATGTAGGAGATAGGAAAAGATTTTGATTATTAACGCTGAGGGAATACGTTCCAGCCTAATAATCCCACTTCTGAATGAATCTCAAAACTTCAAAGTTGCATTGGGTGAAAAACTTTATTTAAATTACGGGGGAGTGCTTTTTATCCTTCAGGGAAAACAAAGCAGAAGCTACCTCTTCGGGAAGCGATTTAGGATGAAGAGACACCCAATGATAATAAAGGCTGACTGGTAGAAAATAATGAGCATATCTCCAGTTTCTCATCGTTCTTTTTATCACCCGGGGTAAGGGATAAAATTGACGGAAAATGTAATTATAACCATCCTGAAGTTCTTGAGGAGTCATACGGAGAGGACGGTAAACTACATGAGCAAAATCATATTTTCTCCAGTCATAAGAAAAAATCCGGTTTTCTTCTGAAAACTGTTTAAAAACCTCTGTACCGGGAAGAGGAGTAAGGATGGAAAACTGGGCAAAATCTAAATTGACACCTTCCAAAAAATTAAGAGTTCGTTGAAAAATAGAAGGGTCATCCTCATCAAAACCAAAAACAAAAGAACCAATGATCATAATACCGTATTCGTGAAATTTATCTATTAAGCTCTTATATTTATCGACTTGATTAAAGTTTTTATGCATCTTTCTCAGATTATCTTCGTTAATGGACTCAAAACCCACAAAAAGAGCAATACAGCCACTTTTAGCTGCCATCTTCAACAGCTCCTCATTTTCTGCCAGCTTCAAAGTCCCTTGACTCACCCATTTCTTCTGGAAAGGGATTAAGGCTTGAAAAAGCTCCTTGGAGTAACGAGGATTACCCACAATATTATCATCCAGAAAGCCAATAATACGAGAATTAGGGTAAAGGCTGATTTCCTTTATTACTTCTTCTGCTGGACGATGGCGATATCTTCTTCCCATAAAGGTAGAGACAGAACAAAATCCACAATTGTGGGGACACCCTCGAGTGGTCTGGAAAACATGTTTTAACAAATATCTTTTATGTAATAAATCCAGGCGAGAGAAAGGAAGCCCGGTTAACGGTGGAGGGCAGTCGTGACTATAAAACTTTTTTAACTCTCCCTTTTCTAAATCTTTTATAAGCTCTTCCCAAAGACCCTCTGCTTCACCTATCACTATGCTATCGGCATGCTGAATAGCTTCATCAGGTAAAGCTGTAGGGTGGATACCACCCAACACTACTTTTATCCCTCTTTTTCTAAATTCATCAGCAATATAATAAGCCCGATGGGAAGTAGCAGTCATAACTGTAATTCCTACCACGTCCCATTTCTCGTCAAAATCTATATTTTCTAGGCGTTCATCAATGATTTTTACTTCATGCTGGGAAGGAGTTAAAGCAGCAAGAAGAGGCAAGCTGGCCTGGGGGAAAGGAACAATTCTCATCTTACGCTGCAAATTATCCGTACCCGGAGCAACGAGAAGTATATTCAAAAGACTTCATCCTTTCTTCCTCTAATAAGGAACTGTATTATACTACAATTTTATGATAAAATTAAAATAATGAAAAGAAAAAATTTAAAAATTATTTTGCTGTTATTATTGGTTGTTGCTATTCTTTCCTGGAATTCTTTTGTCGCAGCTCAAGAAAAAGTTGTAATAGGCAAATTAGAAGGAGTTATCAATCCAGTCACCGAGCAATTTGTCGTCCGCTTGATAGAAGAGGGAGAAAAAGAAGAAGCTCAAGCCATCTTGATCCTTTTAGATACTCCAGGAGGATTAGAAGAATCTATGCGTAATATAGTTAAAGCTATCCTCCAATCTCCTCTTCCGGTGATTACCTATGTTTATCCTCCTGGTAGTCGAGCCGCATCAGCAGGAAGCTTCATTGTTATGGCTTCTCACCATGCTTTTATGAGTCCCAATACCACTATTGGAGCTGCTCATCCTGTAACCATAGAAGGACAAGAGGTAGGTGAAAAAATAGTTAATGATTCAGCTTCTTTTATTAAAACATTAGCAGAAACTCGAGGACGTAATCCAGAAATAGCAGAAAAAATGGTGAGGGAAAGCCTCTCTCTCACTGAAAAAGAAGCGCAAGAAAAAGGTGTGATTGATGGGATTGCCGAGAGCCCAGAAGAAGTTATAGAAAAATTAGGGATTAAAAACCCTCATATCTTGGAAGTGGAGATGAAGGGAAAGGAAAAATTTCTTCATTTCCTTTTAGACCCCACTTTAGCCTACCTCTTTTTAGTAATTGGTGCTCTGGGAATCATATTTGAGCTTTCTAATCCTGGAGCTATTATTCCTGGAGTTTTTGGAACTATATTAATTCTTTTGGCTTTCTACGCCCTTTCCGTTTTTCCTATAAACTTAACTGGTATTCTATTTATCTTTTTAGGACTTTTACTTTTTATCCTCGATATTTTGGTTACTCCAGGAATAGGGATACTGACTGCAGGAGGTGCGGTAGCGCTGTTTTTCGGCTCCTTAATGCTTTTTGACGTTCAAGGAGGGATAACTTTGCCGCTGAACATTATTATTACCACAGTGATTTGTGTAACAGTTTTCTTTGCCTTTGCTCTAGGTATGGCTCTGAGGGCAATGAAGAAAAAAGTAGTAACAGGGAAAGAATCTTTAATCGGACAGACAGGCATAGCCAAAGAAGATTTGAATCCTGAAGGTTTTATAATAGTAGAAGGAGAGCTATGGTGGTCTAAAGCGGAAAATCCAGTTAAAAAAGGGGAAAAGGTGGTTGTATCTCAAAAAGAGGGACAAACTTTAATCGTTAAAAAGGAGGAATAAAAATGAGTTTAGTAATCTGGGTAATAGTGATTATCGCCGTTATTATTTTAGCCTCGGCAATTCGGATAGTAAGAGAGTACGAAAGAGGGGTAATCTTTCGTTTGGGGCGTTTAATAGGAGCAAAGGGACCAGGACTTTTCTTTGTCATACCATTTATGGACCAATTGATTAAAATAGATTTAAGAGTACTAACCATGGATGTCCCCAAGCAATCTCTTATCACCCGGGATAACGTTCCTGTTACTGTAGATGCCGTAGTTTATTTTCGAGTGCTTAACCCTGAAGACGCAGTAACTAAAGTAGAAAATTATATATCTGCTACCTCATTGATTTCTCAAACCACTCTGCGCAGCGTTGTGGGGCAGTCAGAGTTAGATGAGCTTCTCATCCATCGGGATAAAATAAATGAGGCGTTGCAGAAAATAATCGATGAAAAAACCGATCCCTGGGGGATAAAAGTATCAGCAGTAGAAATCAAAGAGGTAACTCTTCCTGAAGAATTAAAGAGAGCTATGGCCCGACAAGCAGAGACGGAAAGAGAAAGAAGAGCAAAAATAATTAGCGCCGAAGGGGAATTCCAGGCCGCAGAAAAACTCTCTCAAGCAGCGGAAATCATCGCCAGAAATCCTATTGCCTTGCAGTTGCGCTATCTCCAGACCTTGAATGATATCTCAGCCGAGAACGCTACTACAATAGTTTTTCCTCTTCCCATGGAGTTTCTAAAAGCTTTTGGAACCAAGGATTAAAATTAGCCCTTGCTCCAGCTTTCTTTTATCTCGCCAAAATAAATAAAATGGTAGTCATCCTGGGGATAAAATCTATTGAGAATAGAAGCACTAAAACTCCCGGCTTCTACTCTGGTTTTTTGTATTATTTCGCAACCCAAGGCTACCTCACACTCTCCAATAGCTGGAACGGGGAAATTACCTATATTAACGGGGTTAAACCCCCACCGGGAGAACTTATCCACTTCTCTTCCTGAGGTGCTACCACAGAAGTCAATTTCTTTCTTCCAGGAAAGAGGAGGAACGCTCATTACAAAAAAGGGATTCTTCTCCAAAAGAGAGAAGGTATAACGGGAGGGCCGAACTAAAACGGTAATTACTGGTCTTCCCCACACTATTCCTAACTCTAACCAGCCAATGGTCATCACATTAGGGCGGAGGTTTTCTTTATTTTGAGAAACAAGGAACACCCCTCCCAAATTTTCCAAAGTTTCTAGGGCTATTTTCCCAGCTTCTAACCAGTTAACCTCTTTTTGAAATGACAAAATTTCATCACCCCCTACTATTATATTTTATCGATTTTATATTCCAGACCAAACAATCATCAATATTCTAGCAGCCATCGAGCAGTATTTTCATCAGTAACTAAATGGGTAATCCAGTGCCCTTTCAACGCACCCAGAATAGCTCTTTTTTTCTCTTCGCCTCCAGCAATACCGATAACCTTTTTGCTATTTTTTCTCAATTCCTCAAGTCGCACTGCAATTCTTCTTGAATTCAAATTAGCAATAATTATTGCTCCCTCCTCGTTAAAAAAGTTTCCGCAGATTCCTCCCACAGCACCAGCTCTTGCCAGCTCCTCGATTTCCTCTTTTCTCAAATCCCCGGTTTCTATGAGTAAACTGGCCTCACGCTGAATCCCTCCGATTCCCACCAGAGCAAGGTCTACACTTTCCGCCATTTTCAAAGTTTCCTGAATACTCCTTTCCCTTAAAAATGCATCACGAATATCGGAACTCTCAGCAAAAGCAGGCGCAAAAAGATATACTGCTTCTCCCCCTAACTTATCAGCCAGAGTTTTAATCAACTCAATGGCAAGAGTTTGCCACCTTATCCCTCCGTACGCTCCCATCATCTGAACCACTTTTATACCTGGCACATCAATTTTGGGAAAATATTGTATTACTTCGTGTAAAGTTCTCCCATAAGCAACACCTATTGTATTGTAAGGCTGTAGCTGTTCCCTAAAATAGCCTGCGCCACTTTGAGCTATTGCTTTTATAATACTATCTAAAGTGCTACTATATGCTTTCGCTACAAGCGCACCCCTTAAAGAGAATTTTTTTTGCAGCTCAAAAGATAATTTTTCATGCGTTTCTGATGGTCTTCGAATTTTCACCTCTACCAGCCCCATCTCCCGGGCTTTCTTGATCAGACGAAACGTTTTCTGGCGAGAAACTCCAAGAATTTTAGCAATTTCTCCCTGAGTCAAGCCAGAAACGTAGTACAATTCTGCTGCTTTAACCATCATATCTATTTCCTGGTTTTGAATCTCAACCTTTTCTTCCACAGATAATATCACACCTCATCCCCTGCTTGAAGCCATGTTTAATAACTATACCATAATAAAGTTGAGAACTTAAAATTGGTAAGGTACTTTTTAAGTTATTTCTGTCAGTACCGCTCAATTACACTAAAGGCCGATAAGAATATAAACCCCCCAAGAAACATAACCGGGAAGAAGAAGCTTGCCGAACCTGCCAAAATCAAAATTCTTTCCCGGGGAGCCTTTGCAACCATTTCAGCAATCTGTAGCTTATCTTCACTGGTAAGGCTTCTAAATTCGCTACTGGTACCGAGAACAAATAACCTGGCTCCTGTTCAATTTGTTTATATTTCCTTCCAACACCTCAAAAAAACATAAACAGCTATCCTTTTAAACCTTTAGAGGTTGAAGGTAAACACCGACAATAATCTAAATTTTAGGTACTTAGATTTTATTTTGCCTTCTTTAGAAGAAACAACAGTCTGACCTGGTACAATCTTTTATAGTCAATCGTAAAATTCACTGCTGGTTCACCTCCAAATTTGTTTACTGAATAGCTCCAAATCTCTTATATCTGATTATAAAGTTCTTCACCAATTACTGGAGGCCGAGTCCACAATCACATGGATGACAAGTATAAACGGTAATCCTGAACATTTTTTAATTCTTCTACTCTTCAACGGTCAGGTTGAGTAGCAAGATCTTCTGGGGTTAAGCTTTGTGATTTTTCTATCACCCCTTTCTTACTACGGATAATAATATTTATAAATTTAGAACACACTCAAAACTCGATTCGCTATCGAATCTACTGAAAGGCCACATTTGCGCAATAAATAGTCTCTTTTCCCGGAAATGCCAAAGTTGCTGGGCACACCAAACTTCAAAAGTCGAGGCACTCTCCCCACCTCGTGAAAAGCCCTCAACAAATTGTCTCCCAAACCCCCGGTTACAGAATGCTCTTCAATGCTAACCACCAGTTTTGAACCGGAAGCGATTTCTTCTATCATCTTTTGAGCAAGGGGCTTTACAAAACGTGCATTAAACACAAAAGTTTTAATCCCTTTTCCCCCCAGGACTTCAGCAACCTCCAGCCCCACCTCTACTAGTTGTCCCAGCGCTATAATAGTTACATCAGCCCCATCAAAATTTTCTTTTGAAAGTGGCTCAAAATACCCTGCTCTAACAGGCTGATGACACTCGCCAAAGACCCATTCTTTACCTCGAGCACCAAATCTAAGATATACCGGACCTTCTACTTCTCCAAAAAGGTATTTACTCATCAAAAGAGCATCCTGGTAATCACAGGCTTCAGCAACTGTAATATTATCCAGAGAAGAAAGAAGGGCAATATCTTCCAGAGCCTGATGAGTAAAACCAGAATATTGAGGAGAGAAACCAGTATCAGTGCCACAAATGTTTACATTAAGTGACCACTTGCAAATATCGGTACGGATCTGTTCAAAAGCTCTCATGGTCAAAAAAGTAGCGTATCCAGAAATCACCGGTATCATTCCCTGGAGCGCAAACCCGGCACATACACTCATACCTACCTGTTCACAGATTCCACACTCTACAAATCTTTCAGGATAACGGGCTTTTACCTCTTTAAAACGAGAAGCCGAATCCACAGAAACACAAACCATTTTCTTCCCGGCCGCCATAAGCTCGAGCATAACTTCCTGAAAAGCATCTCTTCTATTCATCAGGCAAAACCCCCAGATATTTCTCGGCCACTTCCGGCGGTACACCACAGTAATGAGAATCTACCTTGTTTTCAAGCTCACTAACTCCCCTGCCCTTTACTGTTTTTGCTATAATCACCGTGGGTTTACAGCCCCGGTATTCTTTGATTCTTACCAGAAGTTTCCATAACATGGGAAAATCATGGCCATCCACCATCTCTACTGACCAACCAAAAGCTCTCAGCTTTTCATCTAAGGGATCCAGGGGGTGTAGTTCTTCAGTAAATCCAGAAAGCTGCAGTCGGTTACGATCAACGATAAGCACCAAGTTATCCAACTGATAACGAAGTGCAAGAGGAAGACATTCCCAGTTAGTACCCTCATTAAACTCTCCATCCCCGGTTAAAACCCATACTTTGTAATCCAGGCCTTGCATCTTAAAAGCTAATGCCTGACCAATGCCAATCGCCAGACCATGTCCTAAAGAACCAGTAGCCGCATCAATTCCCGGCACGTCAAGTTCAGGATGAATTCCTAAAATAGTTTCCTCCCGAACACCATATTCTTCAAAAAGTGTCTCTTCCATAAATCCCTTCTCAGCAAGAACCGAGTAAAGAGCTAAAGCTGAATGACCTTTGGAAAGGATAAATTGATCCCTCTTTCTGGAGAGAAGATTTTCCTGGTTTATATTCAAAACACCATTGTAGAGACAGGTAAGCACCTCCACTACCGAAAGAGAACCACCAATATGGCTCACTCCTGCCTTATAAGTAGCCTTAATGATTCTCTTACGTACCCGGGAAGCAAAATCCTTCAGCTCTTCTTCGTGAAATGAAATATTCTCCACCATGGCATCAATCCAGTGTTTTACACACAAAACCCGACTGCCTGAGGTTCTCCTCTGCCTCAGGCATCTCTAAAGTGAAGTTCTCAACACTTTTCTCAAGTTTCTTGAGAATTCGAGGATAAACCTGCTTCTTTTTTGTTACTTCCAATTTAATAACTCCTTATATGTTAAATTTAACATGAAAAACTTCTCAATCGAAGAGTACCATAAAGAAAAATAGATGTCAACTTGATATGATGTTCTGGCTAACCGCGAGTTCTTTTTTCAATATGCTCAACCGGGAAGTTCACTGGAGAAATACACTTTTTATACCACAAAAAGAATGCTTCCACACCTATTAGCTCAGAACCATTTCTCTTAACATTTTTCTATAGTGGCAAAGGCCAGCTGAGGAATCAGAAGGAGACCTTTGCCACTATACTTTCTTCCTGCCTAAGCAGTACAGAATAAAGCTAACACACCAAATCCTTCCAGATTCAGAAACAATTTTCCTCGATCTGGAATCAGCTCTTCACCATTTTCCAGGTTTATATATTTACTTCCTTGATTGAGATATAGACTTCCACTTATCGCCTGGTGGTTATGATTAATTACAATCACCAGTTTACCATTGGGATTCGTTAATTCGGCAATTTCCACTCTCCGGGCAAGGCTTTCCTCTATCCCATGCAGTTCTCCTGCCTTAGTTATTCCATAAATCTGTAAAAACTTCTCAATCAGACTTGCTAGAGCATCATGATTATTCCACATAACCGGCTGAAAGACTTCCATGCAAAAACTCAAAACTCCACCTTGACCATACCGATTGAAGATAACCGCCGGGCTTCCATCAGGAAATCGTCCTATGATATTGCAGTGAGAATCGACCTGGACGATTTGTTTCATCTGACCGGTTGCTACTTTAGCCCTCTCAGAGAGGACTATTGGCCTGCCATCCGTTGGTCCAAAATCAATTTCCTCAAAACCAAACATATCTCGTAAACCGGCACCAGGGGTTATTTTGTATATCTTTCCTCCCAAGTCTTTCATAATATTTGGAAATTCGCTAATCAGAAATCCGCCTGTGGCAACAAAATTTTTAACTGCAATGGCGGTATCCTCACTCATTAAATACGGAAACGGCATCACCAATGCTCTATATTTTTCCAAACCTCCATTTTCAATATGCTCAGGGCTGATAAAATCTACACCGAACTTTTCTTCCCAGAGTATTGTGTATGCTCCCAGAAGAGCACTGGCATAGCGCGATTTTTGGGGAGGATTATCTAACGGAAATGATTTAATGTGTGTATCCAGCCCCTCCCCATAAGTTAGGTGAAAAATTTCTTGAGAGTGCATGATGCACACTTTATTATCTGGTTCAGAATTAAGAATTATGTCAGTATGTTTCTGGATTATCGCACCAGCTCTGGCAGCTTCAGCTGTCCGTGGTCTTGGCGACCCATCTTTACCAACAAGGCCAAACTCGCCTGCTTCATGACCAATAGTGAGAGGCCTCCACATCCAGTAAGTGAAGCCTTTAGCTCCATGGGCAACGGATTGCCAGGGGTAAAGGCTAATTTTTTTATCTTGAGGAAGTACCGGGTAGCGATGTGAAACAAAATTTGGACCCCCCTGAGTCTCGTCAAGCCAGAAGGGTCGGTCATGGTAAGCAATCGCACTTCTAATCAAATCCGCACTCTGGGAGAACAACTGGGGATACTCACCCTCGTTGGTATCAACAAAAAGTGACACTCCAATTTCATCAGCAGTATCAGCCATTTTCCATACATCTGAACATATGATAGTAGTGTTTAAAGCTGGCATCAATAAATTTACCTTTGTAGGGTGATAACCATCTTCTTCTTTAATAACCGAGGTTACCCATTTAAGAAGATTTGAAAAGTTTTCATCCATAAAGTTACGCCAGTCCTGCCATGCTTGATATATTCCTCTTTCTCGCGGCATCTGTCGTGGTGGCTCCACTTCATCCCAGCTGGTATATGCTGGATATCCTTCTATCCATGCCTCATTCAAAGTCTTCAAGTTACCATATTTCTTCTGTAACCAAATTCTAAATGCTTTCATAGTGTGGGGGCAATAACAGGTAATGTCTTCATTACTCAAGTGTGGTTCATTCCACGATATCCATCCATACAAGGCGGGGTGATTTTTATATCTACGTACCATGGTTCTAATATATTTCTCAGCCAGCTGAATTATCTGGGGGTTATCATAACATATAGAAAACTTCTCTCTGGGATGAGGCGTTAAACCTCTTTCATTTACTACACCAGTTCCACCATAGGTATCTCTCACCCAACGGGGTGGGTAGATACCTATCTGCAGCATCACCTTCAGGGAAGTATTAGCTGCTGCTTCCATAACTTCATCTATCACGCCAAACGAGTATGTATCTGGCGATTGTTCGATCGCCTCCCATACAGCATTCTTAATCCATTCCAACCGGGCAACATTCATTCCAGCAGCCTTCATATTGACCAGGTCGTTAGCTATTCCCTCACTGGGCATAAAAAAAGCTGCTCCAAACGGATATTCTTTCACTCTAAAGTTCTCCTTTCTTACGCTTTTTTGAAATAACCGGGGCTGGCATCTCTATTAAGAGATATAACTTTAACGTAGTTATTATCGACCCAGCTTGCATTTTATACAAATACCAATAACGTGACAGGCGAGGTAGATGCAGACAATGTTCAAATACAATAAACCAGGGTACATTTCCCAACCTGTTTGTTTATATTCCTCGAGCCCGGATAAACTTCACTGGTCCCGCACTCCGAATATCTGTGAAGCCTCACACTATTTTTTCACACCCACAACCGTGGATACACGCTTTTCTCATATTTCGCTGTCTTCCATCGGCTCTTATTAAGACATATAGCCACAAACAAAGCAAAAATTATCTGCAGTGGTACACCCAATTCCATATAAGTAAAATTCAGGGGGCGTCAACACATCATCCTGAGTGAAAGAGAAGTAGAAGGATAATATCATGGGAATTGCAGTAAATACAATAAACCCTAAAAGCCAGGGAGTTAAAAAAGCATAACCTTCTCTATTGTATATGTATTTTCTCACTTCCACTAACCACTTCAAGGAATGATAAAAAGAAGGGGGGAGTTTAGCCCCCCTTCTTTTTACTGTAGCTATTTGTGTTTGTTAAGTATATCCTGGGCTTGAGATATCAGTTGTTCTCCAGCTTCTTCAGGAGTCAACTGTCCAAATCTTACCTTCTCAGCTATTTGCTTGAACAAAGAATCAATCTCCGTAGCCCCTGCAGGAGCAAAAATAATAGGCCGGGCAAGAGGCATCAATTCGTTAACATAATTCAGTATAGCTTTCTCCTTTTCATCAACTATGGTCATAAGAAAATCTACCATTTCAGTATTTGCAGGCACTCCCTGGTCTAACCTGAACAATTCTATAGAATCGGGGTCATTAACCCAGAAGTTTATCAGCTTTGCTGCTGCCAGTTTTTTCTCGGGTGCACTACTGGCAGAAATAGCAAAAAACGCACCATAAATAAATTCTCCTATTTCTCCATCTGGTTTAGAAGGATGCCGCACCATAATGATTTCATCATCAGGTAGTGCTGCACAGTGCAATTTATACTGGTTGACCGGCATTCTGCGAACAGCTGCTCTCCTCCTTCCAAATAAGCTGTCTTCAAGAGTAGCGTTCATGTATTCAGTCGTTGTTGCTGCATCAGGTATAATACCGTTCTCACGAAAATCATTCCACATAGCAAACCAGGAAGCAGCATCTTCAGCTGTATATGCTATGCTACCATCTGGGGTATATAAATCTTCTCGGCCTCTCTGACGCACCCATACACGAAATATTTCATAAATACCCGATATATCATCCATAAACCACTTGTCCTTTTCTCCCTTAGCGTCGAGAGCCTTTCTAACTTCTAAACCAATAGTTTTAAAATCATCCCATGTCCAATCAAATTCTGGAGTAGCTACTCCTAATTCTTTAAGAAAGGAATTATTTACAAATAATGTGTCTATTGTAATCCCCATAGGTATCATATAAACAATACTATTAACCGTACCACTAAGAATAGCACTTTGAGAAAATTTGCTCACATCAATCACATTATTTTTAATATAGTCATCAAGTGGCTCTACAACGTCTCTTTGTACATAATCGCTGGCAAAAAACGGATGCATACCTATAAAATCTGGAGCTCTACCACCGGCACTTTGGACGTTCAATTTTGCCCAATAGTCTGTCCAGCTCGATGGTTCACGTATCACTTTTATGTCTGGGTATTTGGACTCAAAGACATCGCAAATCTGATTATATAATGCGTGCCGACCAGTATCCCCCCACCAGGCAGCTCGTATTTCTACTTGCTCTGCAAATGCTAAGCCGGTTGAGAACACCATTATTGCTGATAGCATCGCTACTACCAGAAATAAAAGAACTTTTTTGCTCATCACCATTCCTCCCTTTATTATTATTTTATATATTAAACGGACATAAAACTCTTGTGTCCGTTTAATAACCACCATAATACAGCTCATTACTATGCCCAGCTTACAGGGTCTACTCGCATTTTAGTTCTATAAGCTCTTTAACTTAACATTAAATGTTATGTAGAAAAGATGTTTTTACTATAAATAATGTAAAGCTGGCAGATGTTTTATTATCCTTCAATGTCTCCTAGGGTTGAATCAAATTCATAACCAAGGTCTCTATAATGTCTTGCTCTTGTTTCTTGGTCATTTTTATGAATAACTGCAGCAAATTCTAACACTTTTTCTGCTTTGTCCCGAGGAATAACCAATACTCCATCATCATCAGCACAGATAACATCTCCTGGATTTACTGCTACACCAGCACACCGTATAGGGATATTAACTCCGCCATTGTTCAAGCGCCCATATACATGATTAAAGGTACGTTTGGTGCAAAATACATTTACCTTTTCTAAATTACACTCATAACTATCCCGGCAGGCCCCATCTATTACCGCACCAACTACACCTTTCTTCATGGTATTCATGGCAATTTCAGAACCCCACACTCCTCCGGGATAACCACCTTCATCAATCACCACCACCATATTTTTAGCTGTTTCTTCAGTAATCCCACTCATAAAGGCATAAGCATCAGAACACCAACTGTCCAACTCCTTGAGATATTCCTCTATACTATTACAGGCCTTAACACTCTTTTGGGCAGGAACAAGTTTAACCGTATAGGCAAAACCTGCAAAGCTGATACCCTCCCGGATAGGCCTCATTTGGGGATCCATGGTACCTACATTTACTAGACCCAGAGCATCTAAACCATCTGAGAGATCAGCTAAACGATGCTTTTTTATTTCTTTTATCAATTCTTCATCGGTCACTTTGAATTTCTCCTTTTCATGTTTGGGATCAGTTTCAGGATTTTCTGATCCTACTATGCTTACTTTTTCACTAACTTCAAAACTTTTTTCTCATTATATACCCGGGTTAAATCCATAGACCCTAATTCCATAATTACTATTTCTCCCAGGTATAAAGTTCTACACTCATTCTCTAAATGTCCTGCATAAGCTTTTTCAGTATCCGAAACTACAGCATGTAAATGAGGTTTACCATCAGCTATGATGCCATCTATAGAGGCAAGCTCGAGAGGTGTATCTTCCCATCGCTCAAAATGCTCCTTAGGAGGATAATCAGTAGTGGTTACCATATGCAATACACATCTATCCAATGTCCCTATGGCAGATATAACTGCGGCATCTTTTATTTCCTCTTTAGCAATCAACTCATTTATACTTTCCAATACCATATCACCTGGATCAAGCCTTAATACAAATACCCGATTACCTGCCTTCCCGGTTACAAAATACTCCATTCTTCTATTCTCCTTTCTAAAGAATATTAAACTTAAGTATACTCTTCAACCAGTTCTATACGCTCATGGCTGGGGCCATAAATAAAGGTATGTCTTATCCCCTTCCCGAAGGAGGGCAAATCCTCTATCTCTCCAAGAGGAAACTCAGTTATTTTTTTGCTTTTCCATCTCTCCATAACTTTATCTATACTCTCCACTTTCAATGCTAAATGTTGAATAGGTCCAGCTTTTTCATTTACTAAAGCAGCGTCGTTAGGCTGCACCAGCTCTATGGTGCAGTTTTGCTGCTCTACCAGGGCCACTTTTATTTTACCCATAGCAGGATGGTCCACCATACCCCGCCATTTTAAGTTAAAATCAAGTATCTGAGTATAAAAGGAGAGTGATCTCTCTATATCTGTGGTATATATTCCTATATGATATAAACCCTGAAACAATATCATCACCTCTTTTTATTACAGGCTTATCCTTTTAAGCTCCCCATCATTATCCCTTCTACTAAAAAACGCTGGAATACAATAAATATGATGAATAGTGGTAGCAAAGATACACAAGACATGGCAAATAGTGCTCCCCAAGAACTTTCTCCGGTAGCATCCACAAACATCCGCAAGGCTAATGATACGGTAAATTTAGAAGGAGAGCTGATATAAATCATCTGGGAGAAGAAATCATTCCAAGTCCAGATGAAGGTAAAGATTGCCACAGTAACAAGAGCCGGGGTGGAAAGAGGCATCATAATCCGGGCATAGATCTGCCAAGCGCTAGCTCCATCTATCCTCGCTGCATCCATGATCTCATTGGGGATGTTGCGCATGAATTGCACCAGGAGAAAAATAAAGAAACCGTCGGTAGCAAAAAACCGAGGAACAGTTAAAGGCAAGAAAGTGTCCACCCATCCCATTTTATTGAATATGATGTACTGGGGAATCAAACGAACGTGAAATGGTAACATGAGAGTGATCATCATTATGGCAAAGAAAATGTTTCGGAACCGGAAATCCAATTTGGCAAAAGCAAAAGCGGTCATAGAGCAAGATAAGATATTGGCAATAATTCCTATGAAGGAAATCAGAAAGGAATTGAAGAGGAATCTACCAAAAGTATATCCGGAAACCCCTCTCCAGCCATAGGCATAATTATTGAAGGTGGGGTTTTGAGGGATGAGGCTGGGACTTTGGAATATCTCAACATCTTCTTTGAATGAAGCACTGGTCATCCACAGAAGAGGATATATCATGACCAAGGCAAACAAAGTAATAAAAAGATAATATATCACTATACTTCTATTCTGTTCTCCCATTGTTTCTCTCTCCTATTCTTCATAGTGGACCCAGAATCTGGATAGCAAGAACATAAGAGCTGTCATGATGCTTATTATGACCAGTAACACCCAGGCTAAGGCGCTCGCATATCCCATAGAGAAATGCTGGAATCCTTTAATGTAGAGGTACAAAGTATAGAACAGGGTTGAATCCACCGGTGCTCCAGTTCCTCCACTGATTATATAAGCTGGAGTGAAAGCTTGAAAAGCATTTATAATCCCCATCACTAAGTTAAAGAAAATCAAAGGAGTGAGGAGAGGTAGGGTTATGCTAAAAAGCATCCTTATCCTACCTGCTCCATCTATCATGGCTGCCTCATAATATTCTTTGGAAATCTGCTTCAATCCACTCAAGAATATGACCATGGGAGAGCCAAACTGCCATATCAGGAGCACAATCAAAGTATACAGTGCTGTCTCCGGTGAAGCTATCCAGTTCTTACCCTCAATTCCCAGGAGGGCCAGGAACTGATTTATCAATCCTTCTTTGTTAAATACCTGGCGCCAGAGTATTGCTACGGCAACACTACCTCCAAACAAGGATGGCAGATAATAAATAGCCCGGTAGGTACGAATACCCGGTCTATCTCTATTGAGTAAAATAGCCACAAACAGAGCAAAAATTATCTGTAGTGGTACACCCAATCCTACATAAGTAAAGGTAACTTGTAAACTTTTGTGCACTCGGGGGTCATTGGCCATATCGATGTAATTTCTGAGCCCCACCCATTTAGGGGGAGTCAACACATCATACTGAGTAAAAGAGAAGTAGAAGGATAATATCATGGGAATCGCAGTAAACAAAATAAACCCTAAAAGCCAGGGAGTTAAAAAAGCATAACCTTCTCTATTGTATATGTATTTTCTCACTTCCACCAACCACCTCAAGGAATGATAAAAAGAAGGGGGAGCTTAGCCCCCCTTCTTTTTACTTGTAGCTATTTGTGTTTGTTAAGTATATCCTGGGCTTGAGATACTAATTGTTCTCCACCGTCTTCAGGAGTCAACTGTCCAAATCTTACCTTCTCAGCTATTTGCTCAAATAAAGAATTAACTTCACTGGCTCCTGCGGGAGGGAAATTAATCGGTCTGGCAATTTCACTGGTTTTATTCACATACTCTATGATTTTCTGGTCAGCTTCATCTACTATGGTCATAAGAAATTCAGCCATTTCTCGATTCGAAGGTACTCCCTGGTCCAATCTGTACAACTCTATAGAATCGGGGTCATTAACCCAGAAGTCAATTAACTTTGCTGCTGCTAATTTTTTCTCGGGTGTACTATGAGCAGAAACGGCAAAATGTGCGCCCTCTACAAATTCTCCCGGTAAGCCATCAACTAAAGAAGGGTTGCGAACCAGAAGCAAATTTGCTCCCGGTACAGCATTAAGATATAATTTATATTGGTTAACAGGAATACCTGTTATAATGATTCTCTGTCTGGCAAACAAATTATCTTCCAGAGTAGCCCTAGCATATTCTGTTGTGGTTGCTGCATCAGGTACAATGTTGTTTTCCCGTAAATCATTCCACATAGTAAACCAGGTTGCTGCATCTTCTGCTGTGTATGCTATATTACCATCGGCGGTATATAAATCTTCCTGCCCTCTTTGGCGGACCCAGTAGCGAAATATCTGATAAGCTCCCGACGAATCCGCTATAAACCATTTATTCTTGTCTCCTTTTTCATCAAAAGCGCCTCTAACTTTCAAACCAATAGTCTTTACATCATCCCAGGTCCAATCAAAATTGGGAGGCTCAACACCCAATTCTTCCAGAATAGAGTTATTAACTACCATAGTCTGTGTCGTAAGACCCATGGGAATCATATATAAAACTCCATCCATTGTCCCGGTGGATATAGCAGCTTCTGAATGCTTGCTAATATCAATAACTCCTTCTCCAACAAAGGGCTCCAGTGGTTCCAAAATTCCTCTTCTCACATAATCAGCAGCAAATTGCAAATGCATACCTATAAAATCTGGAGCTCTACCACCGGCGCTTTGAACAGTCAATTTGTCCCAGTAATCTAACCAGCTGGTCGGTTCACGTATCACTTTAATATCTGGATTCTTAGATTCAAAAATATCAATAATCTTATTATACAATTCATGCCGACCGGTATCCCCCCACCAGGCAGCTCGTATTTCTACTTGCTCTGCAAATGCTAAGCCGGTTGAGAACACCATTATTGCTGATAGCATCGCTACTACCAGAAATAAAAGAACTTTTTTGCTCATCACCATTCCTCCCTTTATTATTGTTATTTTATATATTAAACGGACATAAAACTCCTGTGTCCGTTTAATAACCACCACAAAACACTACACATTATTTCAAGCCTTCTGTATCTACTGTATCATCGAGGGGCAAATTCCCTTCTATATACAATTTTCGTCTGGCAATCTTATCATTTTTCATCTCTTGGTAAGCATATTTATGCACTTCGTATATCATCTTTGCCGGAACTACAATAACTCCATCTCCATCCGCTACCACTAAATCTCCAGGATAGATAGCAACTCCCCCTATAGCTATCGGAATATCTTTCTCATAATATCGTATGCGAGCCTGGTCCATCGGTTGAGAAATAAATTTTGACCAGACGGGAACTTTCTCCAGTATAACTTCATCGGTATCTCTTATGCCTCCACCATTAACCAGAAAGCCAACAGCACCTTTATTTTTGTAAGCTAAAGTGTTGTTAGACCCTAAAAGTCCTACGTTAATTCCGCAAACATCTAAACAAATAAAATCACCCTCAATAATATCTTTTCCCCAATCATCTGTACAAACATTCTGATAATACCACCTTGACCACTCCGTATATTTCTCACCTGTCTCTTTGGGAGATGGACCTTCATAAGGTAGGTATCGAGCTGTTCTTGCAAAACCAATAGCCTTGCAAGGACGCCATAGAGGCTTAATACTATGATGAACACTCCCATAATGATGATAACCACACCAATCCATTCCATCTCGCACATCGGTAACTCTAAGGTCTTTGTACATATCCAGTATCTTTTTTCTCTCTTCCATATTTATACCTTGCATCTAATTTCTCCTTTCTCCAACGTCCATTATCTTTCAAAGCTAACGTACCACAGCCTCAATGTTTAAAGCAGGCATTCAACTCCAGATGTGGAAGCTACCTAACACAGGAAATGTCTTTTCGGATCCGAAAGCACCACATATCAATTATTTAACTTTTTCTTCTCTACCACACCAATTTGATAACCCTTCGTGCGTTAAATTTAACATAAAAAACTTCTCAATTGAGAGTATCACAAAGAAAAATAGATGTCAACCAATTTCGAGTTGAGGTTCCCCATGTTTTAGAGAACACCAAGTCAGTATATATAGTTAACCGCAAAATCCATTACAACAACTATAAGGGGACAAGCCCCCTTATAACCCCCAAAAAGCAAATAAACAAAAACAACTGGCGGGAAAATATCCACCAGTATGCTGGAGAAAAAGGCAGTCTGCGACGCAAGATTAAGAAAACTTAAAAAACAAAAGAAATAAAGGCCATAGAGAAAGACAAAGTCTTTCTCTATGCACAGCGACCTTGAGTTTTTGATTTTCGATATAATTTACTTTTTAAAGTTTTTAACATTTTAATCAGTTTTACGGAATACTATAATTAACCCAGAAGGTCAAAATAAAACTAACCTAAGTTATAACCTCTCTGATAGAATAAAAAATTGGAGGAAAAAAAGAGATTTAAACTTTTTTCCACTTATATTATAATATAGAATAGCAGGAGAAATTCAATGCGAATAATTAAGCCTTTCGACCCCTGGCAGGGAAAGTGGTGTAGCTGTCCACCCAAATATACTCTCAATCCTTACACCGGTTGTGCTCATCACTGCCTTTATTGTTATACCACTTCTTTTATTCCCCGGGCTTTCGAGGTGCGAGAAAAGCCCGGCATCTTAAAAAAAGTAGAAAAAGACCTGGAAGAAATAGACCCTTCCCGATATCTCTCTCTTTCTAATTCTTCTGACCCCTATCCTCCGGAGGAAGAAAAGCGAAAACTCACTCGAGAGATTCTCAAATTATGTCAGAAAAAAGGGGTTCCTATCCTTATCCTTACTAAATCAACACTGGTCATCCGGGACATAGATATCTTAAAAACTATGAAAGCGGCAGTGAGTATCACCATTACCACTTTTAACTCTCATATTACTTCTCTTTTAGAAGAGGGAGCTCCATCTCCTCAAGAGCGAGCCCGGGCTTTAATTGAGCTTCACCAAGCTGGCATCCCCACTATACTGAGGATTGATCCTCTCATTCCTGAAATTAATGATAAAACTGAAGATTGGAAAGAAATATTGTCCCTTCTTTCTCCCTATATAAACCAAGTAATGGTTTCTACTTTCAAACCTCGACCCGATTCCTGGAAAAGGATAACTACCGCTTTTCCCTCCTTACAAAAAACTGAGAACTGGTATACCAAAAAAAGAGGGAACAGCCTTTATTTAGAAGATAACCGAAGAATAAAACTGTTAGAGGAAGCAAGAACTATCATTCACTCTTTTTCCCTTCCCTTTTCTTCCTGTCGGGAGGGAATGGGAATATGGAATGACCTTCCTTGCGATGGAAGTAATTTTATCAGGAATTAATCGATAAAACCCATTTCCTTAAAGCAAGAAACATCACTGGAAGAATAAAAATCCTCCGGAGTTTCATCACCACTACAGAGGATAGCTACAGTTAGCTCTTTCATTAAATCTATATCTCGAGGTTTACCAACTATATTTCCCTCTTTATCTTTTATAACTCGCACTACAGGACGGATGGGTAAGCCTTCGTTTAACTTTACTACTACCGCAGTTTCTCCACTGGTTAGCTTCACCACTTCTCCTACTGGATAAGGAGCAATGTGTCTAACCATAGCTGTAACTACCTGTAAATCAAAGAGACTGTGAGAGTTACCCATCAGGTATTCTAAAGCTTCAGCGTAGGAAAATCTTTTTCTATAAGGACGGTCTACAGTCAGAGCATCATAAACATCAGCACAGGCACAGATTCGAGATAAAAAATGGATATCTTCTCCTTTCAAACCATAAGGATAACCACTTCCATCCATCCTTTCATGGTGCTGAAGGGCAATATTGATACTTTCTCTTTCTTCGGGCATCTTTTCTGTTATTAATTCTGCCGACCATGAAGAATGTTTTTTAATTAACTCCCATTCTTTGGGAGAGAGTTTATCAGGTTTATTCAAAATCTCAACCGGCACCTTAATCTTACCTAAGTCGTGCATAACAGAACCCAGAGCAAGCATTTTTAGCTGAGAGTGAGAAAAACCGAGAAATTTACCGACAAAAGCAGAAAGAGCAGCCACATTAACTGAATGAGCAAAAACTGAATCATCATGTTGACGAAGCTGAACCAAACTTACCACCGACTTTTTAGAACTTAAAATTTCTTCTATAATTCCATCTACCAGCTCTTTTACCGGTTCTATAGAAACTTCCTTCCCCTTTATCACCTGATAAAAAGTCTCATTTAAGGTCATCAAAGCTTGCTGGCGGAGGTCATGAGAAATGACTTCCTCCAGGTCTATATCAGGAAAACGAGAATCTCTAATGTAAATACTCTCGAAACCTAATTTCTTCAGTCTATTTATCAAAGTATCATTCAGAACTACGCCGTCTTTGACAAAAACCACTCCATCTTCTCTCATTATCGGGTAACCCACTATCATCCCTGATTTAAGCTTATCTACTCCTATTCGAATCATTTATTTACCTCCATGTTTAGTTTTTAAATTGTTGAATTTTGGAGTCCAGTAGTGTTATAAAAATAACACATCTCTTTTTCATTTTTGTGTTTGAACTCTAATACCTTGTTTTCAGTTCACCCTTTATCTATTATACTCATTAAAGATGATAATGGGGAGGAATTTTATGAAATTTTCTGCTATTCGTTTTTTAATCTTAGATATGGATGGCACCTTTTATTTAGGAGAACATCTTCTTCCCGGTGCCAGAGAATTTTTACAAACCATTTCTGAACAGGGTAAGGATTTTTGCTTCTTAACTAATAACTCTTCTCACAGTTCTGCTTTTTATGCTCAGAAATTAAGAAAAATGGGGCTGCAGGATTTCCCTTCCCATAAAATAATTACCTCTTCCCAGGCCACTATTTTTTACCTCTCTCAAATGAACCCCCATTCTCGAGTATATCTCCTGGGTACTCAGGAACTGGCCATTGAGTTTTTGCAGGCCAACTTCATCCTGGTGCAAAAAGACCCTGATTTTGTGGTTTTAGGATTCGACACTGACCTGACTTATCAAAAAATAAACCGGGCCTGTCAATTCATAAGAAAAGGAATCCCTTTTTTTGCCACCCACCCCGACTTAAACTGCCCTACTGAAGAAGGACCGGTAATAGATGCCGGGTCTTTCATAAAAGCTATAGAAGCTTCTACTGGCCAATCTCCCAAAGTATTTGGTAAACCTTATCCAGAAATGATAGAATATATCCTGCAAAAGACTGGAACTAAAAAGGAAGAAGTAGCCATCATTGGAGACCGTCTTTACACTGACATTGCCATGGGGAAAAAAGCAGGAATCACCACTATTTTAGTTCTCACCGGGGAGACAAAAGAAGAAGATATAAAAAATTCCCCCTGGCAGCCAGATTTCATTTTTACCTCTTTAGAAGAAATAAACAACTATCTCAAGTAAGGAGAGAAAAAATGTCCGAGAAACTTTTCTTTTTTTCTGAAGCCACTTCTTTCCCTTGTAAATGCGGGAAAATTCATCATATCCCGACTAAAAAAACTATACTGGGAAAGGAAGTGTTACCTCGCATCCCTCAAACACTATCAGAACTTAATTTAGGAAAAAAGCTCCTTCTTGTTTTTGATAGTAATACTTACGAAGCAGCGGGAAGGGAGACGGAAAGAATTTTAAAAAAAGCCTCTTTTGAAGTTATACCTATCTTACTGGAAAAACCTCCTGAACTAAAGTATTTGGAACCCGATGAAAAAGCTCGAGAACGTATCGGTTCTTTTCTTTTCCACGAACCTGATTTTATATTAGCAGTAGGCTCAGGAGTAATAAATGATTTAGCTAAATTTGTAGCTCACCGGGTACAAATTCCCTATGCTGTGGTAGCTACGGCTCCTTCTATGGATGGATATTCCTCCTCAGGAGCTTCTATGTTAGTCGGGGGGTATAAAACAACCTACGACGCCGCTCCTCCTTGCGCTATCTTTATGGACCTAGAAGTTTTATCTCAAGCTCCTCTTTCTTTAATCCAGTCTGGTTTTTCCGACCTGGTGGGTAAAATCATTGCCAACGCCGACTGGGCAATGAGGAACACTTTACAGGGAGAATATTTCTGTGAATATACCTGGGAACTGGTAAAAGGAACTTTAGAAATATTAAAAGAAAAAGCAGAAGAAATAGGAGAAAGAAAGGAAGAAGCCATTTATGCTCTGGCGGTAGCCCTTCTTAATTCCGGTTTCACTATAGTCATGGTGGGAGATTCTCGCCCTGCCTCTGGTGCAGAACACTTAGTTGCCCATTATCTGGAGATGATGGCTCTACATCGGAAAACAGACCCTTCTCTTCATGGCCTGAGAGTAGGAGGAGCAACGGTCATTATTAAGAAAATGTATGACCGTTTCTCGCAAGAACTAGAAGAAATAGACTGGAAGAAAAGCAAAAACTGCTCTTCTAAAAACCAGGAAGAAGAGCTAAAACTCCATTTTGGTCCCCTGTTTCCTTTCCTAGAAAAAGATGTTCAAGAAAAGCTGAAATGGGACAGAGAAGAAATAAAAATAGTCGACCCTTCTTTTTTGTCGCAGCAGTTACAGGACAAACTATCAGTTATTCCTGACCCGGCTTCTCTGTTGCGAAGAGCTCAAGCCCATCAAACTCTAAAGGAATTAGGTTTTTCAGAAAAAACGATTAGAGAAGCTTTGCTTTTTTCCCGTTTCGTAAGAAAAAGAGTAACCATCCTTGACCTTCTGGGGAAAGCAGGACTTTTAGAAGAATATATTGATTATGCTTTATCTTAGCGGTCATTAACAACCGGGGATAATAAAAATAAATGGAGTACTTAAAGATTCTTTTTAAGTTACTTTTAGCCATGGCTCTGGGAGGAATTATAGGGTGGGAAAGAGAAATAGTAAATAAACCCGCCGGGCTTAGAACTTATGTCCTGACCTGTCTGGGGGCTACTCTCATAACCATCATTTCCGTTACTCTACCCGGTTCAGACCCAGGAAGAATAGCAGCTCAGATAGTTTCTAGTATGGGAGTTTTAGGAGCAATAGTAGTACTTCGAGAAGGAACAGCACTACGAGGTATTACCACTGCGATAGCAATGTGGCTTATGGCCGGAGTAGGAATTGCTATAGGGGTAGGAGAATATTTTGCCGCTATAGTTACTACTCTTCTTGCCTATGGTGTTTTGGTTTTCCTCCGCTCTTTTGAAGCTAAAATTCTAAAACACGGAACAGGAAGATTGCTTACCGTGAAAGCCAAAAATAGGCCAGGACTCATTGGAGATATTGGAAGCGCTTTAGGAAATTACGAAGTAAACATAGTAGATATAAAGTTAGAAATATCAGGAGAGGAAGTAGAAATCTCTTTCAAAGTAACTGCTCCTCCTCATGTAGATCTTTCTTCTTTGCTGCAAAAAGTTCAGAGCTTTCCTGATATACAAACAGTAAGGTGGGAGTAATATTACGCCGTAGGCACGCTGGGACGATTTCCCCCAGCGTACTGGTGGAGCTTTTTCCACCAGTAGTATTTGTTTATTTGCTTTTTAAGTTTTCATTTTTTCTTTTGCTTTTTGGGGGTTATAAGGGGATTTACCCCCTTATTGTTCTTATCTCTTTTGCCTTTAAAGTTTACGTCGTAGACTGCCTGCCTTTTTGAAGGGATTATAAAGAGTTACTCCCTTTTATTATTCTTTTTACCAGCCTAATTGATAGGAGAAAAATTAGTAGTATAATAGCTATCAGTTAGTTTGCTTGCTAACCTTTAGTTAGTTAAATGTTTTACTTGTGGAGAAGAGGTTTTATTTATTGCTGAATAAAGAATCAAGTAAGGTAAATTTTTTGAACTTAGAAGGAATAGACCCCATTTCCCTTCAAGCGTTTCAGTCTCTTTCTAAATTTATGCGTTTCCATAGTCAGCTTTTATTCAAGCTAACCTCGGAGAAGGGCATTTATCCCGGGCAAGCCGTGTGCCTGTGGTTTATCAACCAAAATTCAGGTATCAGTCAACGAGACCTGGCCGAAAAAATGCACGTAGCACCCCCTACTGTAACTCTTATGCTTCAAAAGTTAGAAAAAGCAGGATTAGTAATACGTAAAGAGGATGAGCGTGACCAGCGTTTGAGTCATACTTACCTAACTAATGCCGGGGTAGATACATTAAATGTGTTGAATAGCATTTTAGCCGAGATTATAAATACCAGCTTAGAGAACCTAAGCCATGATGAGCAACGTAATCTCATGCGTTTGTTGGATATTATAAACTCTAATATAGAACGTAAACTCTAACAATGAAAGGGAATGCATTTATATGAAAGATTTACTGGTAAAATTTTTAAAGCCTTACTGGAAGCAGGTTACTCTCACTGTAGTATTATTGTTGTTGCAGGTTATGTCTAACCTTTATTTACCCAATCTGAATGCTGACATCATCAACAATGGGGTAGCTAAAGGCGATATCAGATATATTTTAAAGACTGGTAGTTTTATGCTGGTTGTAACGTTACTTCTGGCAGCCTGTGCTATAGCTTCTTCCTATTTTAGCTCTAAGATATCTATGAGTTTTGGGCGAGATATGAGAAGAGCTATATTTCACAAAGTGGAGAGTTTCTCGCAAGCTGACCTTGATAAATTCGGTACGCCATCGCTAATCACCCGTAATACCAATGATGTACAACAGATGCAGATGTTAGTGCTTTTGGGCTTAAACCTTATGGTTATGGCTCCTCTTATGTGTATAGGTGGTGTTATAATGGCCCTACGTCAAGATGTGGTGTTATCTTCTTCCATAATCGTTATAATACCTGTTATGGCTGTAGCAGTATGGATTATTCTATCAAAAGCCACACCTCTTTTTCGTTCTATCCAAATAAAAATAGACCGAGTAAATCAAATTATGCGTGAGAAACTTATGGGTGTTAGAGTTATAAGAGCATTTGTAAGAAATGATTACGAAGCTAAACGTTTTGATGAGACTAACCGCGACCTTACCACTACCACATTAAGAGTAAATCGTATTATAGCCCTAGCTATACCGTCACTTATAATTATTATGAATATGTCTACTGTCGCTATAATATGGTTTGGTGGCTACAGAATAGACAGTGGAGCTATGCCCATAGGAAACCTAACTGCCTTCTTGACATATATTATGGAGATAATGATATCAATAATGTTAGCTATGAGTATGTTTGTAATGGTGCCCAGGGTTGAGGCATCAGCTGAACGGGTACAAGAAGTGCTCAATACCAAACCTTCGATAAAGGACCCTACTACACCAGTAGAGCCTCGCAAATCAATAGGAACTGTAGAGTTTTATAATGTGGAGTTTAGCTACCCAGGAGCAGAAGAGTCAGTGCTCCGGGATATATCATTTATAGCAGTACCAGGAAAGACAACGGCCATAATCGGGAGCACAGGATGTGGAAAGAGTACTTTAGTGAATCTGATACCTCGCTTTTATGATATAACCGGAGGCAGTATAAAAATAGATGGCGTAGATATACGTGACATGCACTTGCGAGATTTAAGAGACCGAATAGGGCTCGTACCTCAGAAGGCTTTTCTTTTCAGTGGAACCATAGCTGACAATCTGCGCTATGGTAATGAGAATGCTACCGATGAAGAACTCTGGCATGCATTAGAAGTAGCCCAGGCCAAAGATTTCGTAATGGAGATACCTGGTCAACTTTATGCCCCGGTGGAACAGGGAGGAGTTAACTTTTCCGGAGGACAACGCCAGAGGTTGGCTATTGCTCGAGCGCTGGTTAAAAAACCAGAGATATACGTGTTTGATGATAGTTTTTCTGCTTTAGACTTTAAAACCGATGCTCAGTTGCGGTTAGCACTCAAAAAAGAGACTGTCCATTCTACAGTGATTATTGTTGCTCAGCGGGTAAGTACCATTATGGATGCTGACCAAATTATTACTTTGAATGACGATGGTACTATAGCTGGAATCGGTACTCACGCCCAGCTCATGGAAACCTGTGAAGTATATCGTGACATAGTATATTCCCAGCTTTCTGAGGAGGAAGTAGCATGAGTGTAAATAATAACGAAAATAACAATTTGAAAGCTCAGCCCCCAAGACGGCTTGGTGGATTTGGTGGTGGGCGAGCTGCTGCGATGCCAGCAGAAAAAGCCAAAGACTTCAAGGGAACACTTAAGCGTCTTATAGCTTATCTCAAACCTCAAGCTATGCCGCTACTACTGGTGATAATATTTACTGCTCTTAGTGTGACATTCACTATCTCAGCACCAAAAATAATAGGTGAAGCTACCAATGAACTATTTGAAGGGATAATAAGCAAGCAACTACCGGCTGGCACGACTAAAGACCAGGCTATAACTGAGTTAAAAGCCCAAGGACAGGATCAGCTGGCAGAAATGATATCGGGAATGGATGTGACACCAGGAAAGGGTGTAGACTTTAATGCCTTGCTGCATATACTAATTATTCTTTTGGTCGTGTATCTTCTGGCTGCCTTCTTTCAGTGGTTGCAGCAATATACCATGGCTGGTGTAGCCCAGAACACTGTATACCGGCTGCGGCGGGATGTAGATGGCAAACTTGCTCGGTTGCCTTTAAAATATTATGACAACCATTCTCACGGCGATATCTTAAGCCGGGTAACCAACGATGTAGATAATATAGCTCACACCCTCCAGCAGAGTATAACCCAGGTGGTACATGCGATAGCAGTAGTCGTAGGTGTGTTAATTATGATGTTTTCCATAAGTCCGCTTCTATCATGGATATCACTTATTATCATACCGCTATCTCTTCTGATCACCATGTTTGTTATCAGACGGTCTCAAAAATACTTTATAGCTCAGTGGGATAGTACCGGTACTTTAAACGGTCATATAGAAGAGTCATTCACTGGTCATAATGTAATTGAAGTATTTAACCAGCAAGATAAAGTCAAAGAGCGTTTTGATAGAGAAAATGAAAGGGTTTATGAAGCCAGCTTCAAAGCTCAATTTATATCCAGCATAATACGTCCGGCTGTAAATTTCCTAAATAACGTAAATTATGTGGTAATATGCATTGTAGGTGGAATACGCGTCGCTACCGGTCTCATCACTTTAGGTGGTGTGCAGGCTTTCATCCAGTATTCCAGGCAATTCACTCAACCTGTAGTTCAGGTTGCCAGCATCATAAATATCCTGCAATCTACTGTAGCTTCTGCAGAGCGGGTGTTTGAATTGCTGGATGAGGAAGAAGAAATACCGGATACTGATAATCCAGTGGTGCTGGAAGAGGTAAAGGGACATGTGAAGTTTGAGCACGTGTATTTCAGCTACAGTCCCGATACTCCTTTAATAGAGGATATGAATCTGGACGCCCATCCCGGACAAACTGTGGCTATAGTGGGTCCTACCGGTGCGGGGAAAACAACTCTGGTTAATCTACTCATGCGTTTTTATGAGATAGACAGCGGACGCATCACCATAGATGGTGTAGATATCCGGGATATGAGGAGAGATGACCTGCGTAAAATCTTTGGTATGGTGTTACAGGATACCTGGCTATTCAACGGCACTATAAGAAATAACATTGCCTACGGCAAGGAAGGAGCTGCTGAGGAAGAGATAATAGCAGCTGCTCAGGCGGCATACGTAGACCATTTTGTAAGAACCTTGCCTCAGGGATACGACACTGTGCTCACTGAAGATGCTTCTAACATATCTCAGGGGCAAAAACAACTTCTGACCATAGCCCGTGCCTTTTTAGCCGACCCCAAGATACTAATACTGGATGAAGCCACCAGTTCAGTGGATACCCGCACTGAAATGCTTATTCAAAAGGCTATGGCCAAATTGAGGAAAGGCCGCACCAGTTTTGTCATAGCCCATAGATTGTCCACCATACGTGATGCTGACACTATACTGGTTATGAACCAGGGCCGAATTGTGGAACAAGGCAATCATGAGGAGCTCATAGCAGCGCGTGGTTTTTATTATGACCTCTATATGAGTCAATTCCTCTCGCCTGTGAGTGCTGAAGTGGTATGAACTTCTTTAATGCCAAAGCCACTCCAGGTATATTTATACACCTACACAATCTTTGAAGTAGCTACTTCGAATTCTATTTTCATCCTGGAAACTTTAGTTTCCAGGATGAAAATAGCTGTGAAACTTAGATAAAAAACCCTCTAAAACAGAGCTATTATTTTAACAATTCTTCATTAGCTTTTTCAACAGCTTTTTTCTGCTCCAGCCTTAATTCTTGTAGCTTTTGTTTTATTTTACTATCCTGTAAAGCTAAAATCTCCCCAGCTAAAATCGCCCCATTCTGAGCCCCTGATTTCCCAATCCCCACACCAGCACATGGAACTCCACCTGGCATCTGAACAATGGATAAGAGAGCATCGATCCCCAAAAGAGGAGAAGAATTAATAGGAACTCCAATCACAGGAATTATAGTTTTCGAAGCTATCACCCCGGGAAGATGAGCGGCAAAACCAGCAAGAGCAATAATTACCCCTACTCCTTCTCTTTCCCCTTTTTCTACAATTTCATCCACTCTTTCTGGTGAACGGTGAGCAGAAGCAATAAAAATTTGGCTCTCAATACCCAACTTATCAAGTATCCTGGTACACTCTTTTCCGTATTCTAAATCACTTTTGCTTCCGCATATCACATATACTAAAGCCATTTTACTTCTCTCCTATGGCTCGAAAGCCAATATCTCGACGATAATAAATATTCTCAAAGTGAATTTCTGTTATTGCTCGGTAGGCTTTGTCTTTGGCTTCTTGCAAAGTTTTGCCTCGAGCGCAAACATTTAAAACTCTTCCCCCTGCAGTATAAAAACCATCGGCCCTTTTTTCTGTTCCAGCATGAAAAACTAAGACCTCATCATCTACCCGGTTGGGGAATTTTTCTAGACCAGAAATCTTTTTACCCACTTCATAATTACCGGGATAACCTTTACTGGCTAAAACTACTCCTAACATAGGAGAATCATTTACCGAGAATTTGATTTTATCCAGCTTTCCTTCCCAGATGGCCAGATTCACTTCTAACCAGTCATTGTTCACTCGGGGAAGCACTACCTGAGCTTCAGGGTCACCTAAACGCACATTAAATTCTAAAACCCGGGGTTCTTTTTCTTTATCTACCATAACACCCAGATAAATAACTCCCCGATATCTTAATTTCTCTTTTTCAATACCTTCTAAAAGGGGATGAACAATCTCTTTTTCTATTTTTTCCCGTACTATTTCATCTACTACCGGGGCAGGAGAATAAGCGCCCATCCCCCCAGTATTAGGACCAATATCTCCCTCTCCCACTCTTTTGTGGTCTTGAGAAGAAGGAAGAAGAAAATAAGATTTACCATCCCAGAGCACCATTAGCGTAGCTTCTTCTCCTTCTAAAAAATCTTCTATTACTATCCGCTCTCCAGCACCACCGAATTTTAGGTCCACCATAAGTTCCGTTAAAGCATCTAACGCCTCATCTACATCATAGGCGACATAAACTCCTTTACCCCCCGCTAAACCGTCAGCTTTAATCACTAAAGGATATGCGTCTCTTTTTTTAAGATAATCTACTGCTTCCTCATAATCATCAAAAGTCTCAAAAGAAGAAGTAGGAATTTGGTATTTTTTCATAAAATTTTTAGCAAAAATTTTGCTGGACTCTAAAAGCGCCCCTCTCTGGTCTGGGCCAATAATGGGAAGAGAATGAGCTTCAAAGAGATCTACAATGCCCTGAGATAGAGGAGCTTCTGGACCCACAAGAGTGAGGTTAATTTTTTCTTCTTGAGCAAAAGAAACCAGGTCGGAGAGAGATTTCCAGGGAACACATTCTCCAATTTCACTCATTCCTCCATTTCCTGGCGCGCAATAAATCTTATCTACCAGTTTACTATGAGATATTTTCCAAGCTAAACAATGTTCTCTTCCTCCGCTTCCTACTACCATAACTTTCAATTTTTTCACCCCTTTCTAACGAATACCCTCCGTCCCACCACGTTCAATTTATCTTCCAGAAATAGTTTGACTGCTTGAGGATAAATTTGGTGTTCATACTGCAAAATCCGTTCCGATAAAGATTCTACCGTATCTTCATCTTCAACTGGACAAGAAGCCTGTAAAATTATTGGCCCGGTATCCATCCCTTCATCGACCAAATGAACAGTGCATCCACTCACCTTAACTCCATATTCTAAGGCTTGCTTTTGAGCTTCTAACCCAGGAAAAGCAGGAAGAAGAGAAGGATGAATATTCATAATCCGCTGCTGGAACTGAGCAATTATTTTCTT
>Ga0209508_1000381_pt1 | contig 47617 bp, 36 predicted proteins | sample AD_UKC129_MetaG_FD_184427 | JGI IMG/M metagenome (GOLD analysis project Ga0209508, IMG submission 184427) | Active sludge microbial communities of municipal wastewater-treating anaerobic digesters from Canada - AD_UKC129_MetaG (SPAdes) (version 2) | ecosystem: Engineered > Bioreactor > Anaerobic... | reverse complement strand
CCAAACATGTCGCTTTCCTCGCAGGTATGACTATCACTGATACCAACAACAGGAATTTTCTGGCCTTTCGATCTGGCCTCGATATATCTATTCAGCTGGAGATTATTAACATCAACCTCTTGCAGCTCATTCCAGCCAAAGCCGCTGACCAGTTCCAGCGCATCAAAAATTCCCGTCTCAAAAATATAATCAACCAGCGCATAAGAGATATAATTGGCATTACCTGGCCGCCAGTAAGGATGGGCGAAAATTCCCAGACCACCCCTTTCTCTTATTTTCTCAAAGGCCCAGATGGAAGAAGCATACTGAAACCGATCGACTCCAGGCGGCAGATTGCCCAGCTTATTCATGATGGACTGAACTTCCTGCCGGTAAACTGTCTGATCGGTTCTGTATAGTTCCGTTATCCCTTCTCTGGCTCCAAAGCTAACCAAATGAACTGGATTATCAGGCGGGTGGACCTCCTCTCCCGGAAATATTTTTAAATCCAGGGGAAGATTCTTAAACAGTTCTATCACTTCGAGGGAAGCAGCATAATTGTAATGATCGGTTAGCGCCATAAAATCCAGCCCGGCCCGGCGCCCGGCTCCAATTACATAACCTGGTGCTTCCCTGCCATCAGAACGATAACTGTGCATATGAATATCTCCTTTGTAAGGACGGAGAGCAAAGAGATCGGGCTTTAGAGAATAGATATGAAAGGTACCAACTTCCCGGGCTTTGCCATCAGACTTGACTTCTTCAATTCTGAAGATATGTTCCTGCTCGGATTCAAACAGCCTTCTAATTTCAAAGACGTTATTTTGAGGAACAATTGGCTCGGCGGCCGCCTTGACCCAGCCGCTTTTGAACGCATAACGACCAACTGGGGTATAGGTCAGCCGGTAAGTGCAATCAGGTTTGGGAAAAGTCTCATAGCGGGAAATAATTCTAATGGTAGCCTCTGTATCAGCCAGGACTAATTTGGGCAAGACCTCAAAATATCTATCAGCTGGGTAAACTTTTAACCCGCTGGGCAGAGCCGGTGTAAAAAGACTCTGGCCAGAAGCCAGAAAGATAGAACTGTTCATAAGAATTAAAAAAAGCATCAAAGAGAAGGCTGTTTTGTATTTCATACTTTTTCTCCTTTAACTTTATCTGGCGACAGACACCAGTCATTTCATCGCCAGCCAGAACGACCTTTAGATTAAATCTTACTTTGTTAACATTCAGAATACCAGATAAAAGAGTAAGAATAGCTATAGCCAGGAATAGAAATAAGAATAGAAATTATCCGAGAAATAAAACCTCGATCTAAAATCACAATTTAAAAAAGGGTAGAGATCTGGACCGGGCAGAGTGACCGGCTAAAAATCCAGGTATTCAGACCGCTCCCTGAAAACGCCCGGAACTCAGGCAAAAAAGTCGCCAGGAACTGCTTTCAGTCGGTTGATATCGACAATCCTTTCCCTGACATTAAACTTGAAAGCACAGCTAACCGAACACTCATCACAGCCGGTACAGGGATTGTCAGGTAGATTTAACTCGGTGACAACTTCATGGGCAGCCTGAAGATTGCGATAACCATAGGCATACATATAGGCTCTCATCATATCGGGAATTGGGAGTGATTTCTGGCATTGAGGCAGACAGCGCTGGCAGCCCTGGCAGTAAAGACCGGACAGATTGGCCGTTTGGCCTAGTTTAAGATCCTGAAGCTCCTGCGGCGTTAATTTTAAATCTTTTACGACCTCCAGGTTACTTTTCAGCTGATCAAAAGTCGTCATACCGGGAACGGCGGTGGTGATGTTAGGATTATTCATGGCCCATTTCAAAGCGGCTTTGGTATTTATCGGCTGAGTTCTCTGTTTATCCCAGAAACCACCGGCCAGAGTTTTCATGGCGATAATACCAAGGCCAGCCGAAGTGGCTTCCTCAATAGCTGCATCCAGATCTTTGATATAGTCTTTTCTAAAATTATAGCCGCTTAAGACCACATCGTAGATTTTAGCTTCGATAGCAGCCCGAATCACTTCCGGTTCGTTGGCATGAGTGGTAACCCCGATAAAGCGAGCCTTGCCAGCTTTTTTAGTTGCCTGGATCATGGCCATATTTTCCGGTGCCAGGGCAACTTCACCTTTGGTCAGGTTATGGAGATAAAGAATATCAACATAATCAAGCCCTAATCTCTTGAGGCTTAAATCGAGTTTCTCATTGAAACCTTCTGCGGGCGGTACTTTCGTGGCAACTACAAAACTATCCCGAGGACGGCCTTTGACCACCTGTCCGATAACCTCTTCACTGCGACCGCGAAGATAATTATGGGCAGTATCCAGATGAACCAGACCGGCATCGAGCGCAGCTCTGACCAGTTCATAACTATCAGTATTCATGACACCCATGCAAACCACCGGCAGAACAATTCCCGTCCTGCCCAGGGTACGGTAAAGGAATCCCTCGCGCCGCCCCCCTGGTGGCTCGGGCAGCTGATCATGGCTGGCATTAGCTGCTGCTTTATCTGTTTTGCTCTTTTGCTTCTTTAATTCATCAGCCAGAAGAACGGCGGCGGCACCGGTTGTGGCCAAACCCGTCAGTCCAGCTTTAAGAAATTCGCGTCGATTTAAAGGGGATTTACCCATGCGGTCCTCCTATTTTCTCTCCAGATTACCCGAATTGCCCCTCGAGGTCAATAAAAAGGCAAAAAATTCGGGAATCAAATATCACCTTCTTCTGCTCTTAGCCTAAAATGATAAGGCTCCTATCCAGTCGCCATGGACTCTAGCTCCTGCCCTGGCGACTTCGAAGGGCTTTGGATCGGGAAGCTGATAAGCCTTCCGGCCTGTTTTTGAGGCTGAACATCTAATTTACCTCTCGTGGTGGCTCTCCTGCTGATTTTCCCCTTAGACTCTGGCCCCGTTCTATCCTTAGACCTTTTTCTACACCGATTGTGCTAATATAGGTAAACTTGGCGGACGGAAAAAGTTTCCTGCTTCCTCCGTCCCTGGCAAGGAGAAAACAAGATCATGAACAAAAAGCTTAACAGTAGAAAAAATCTTTTTATCCCGGTTTTAATTTTTCTCGCCGCTCTTATTGTCTTCAGCTCCTGCCGTTCTAAGGTTGAAATAGCAGACTTACTTCTGACCAGGGCCCGCATTTACACCGTCAACACCGCCCATCCCTGGGCCGAAGCCGTGGCAGTTAAGGGCGATAAAATTATCTTTGTTGGTACCAGCCGGGAGGCCAGAAAATTTGCCGGGAAGGAAACAAAAATAATCGATGCCGGTGGAAAACTTCTTCTCCCCGGTATTCAGGATAGCCACCTTCATTTTCTCAGCGGTTCACTCAACCTGACCAGGGTGGATCTGTCTGAGACGAGAACGGTCGAAGAAATTCAGGATAGAATCAGGCGCTTTGCTGCTGCCCATCCAGAGCAAAAATGGGTTCAGGGGCGAGGCTGGATGTATTCAGCTTTTCCGGGTAACATGCCACACAAAAAATACCTGGACGAAGTTGTGCCTGATCGGCCGGCGGTCATGAGATGTGCCGATGGCCATACCAGCTGGGTCAATTCGAGGGCCCTGGTTCTGGCTGGCATCACCAGGAAAACGCCTGACCCGGCTGATGGTAAGATTGTCCGCGATAGTCAGGGTGAACCAACTGGTGCGCTGCTCGAAGGAGCCAGCGAGCTGGTCAGCCGCCTGATTCCAGAACCCGACCGAGAAGAAAAGCTGGCTGCTCTGCGCGTCGGCATGAAAGAAGCGGCACGCTGGGGTGTTACCTGTGCTCATGGTCTGGGCGGAGAATTTGAAGAACTGGAATTGTTTGAGCAGATCAAACGCGAAGGCTCTCAGACTTTAAGGCTGGTCGTGGCTATGTGGATTGATGAGCCCGGTCCGCAGGAAAAAGATTTTAAAGCCTATGAAGAAGCCAGAGCCAGAAACAATGATAACTGGCTGGCCGTGCGCGGCGTGAAGCTCATGCTGGATGGGGTAATTGATTCCGGCACAGGAGCCATGCTTGAACCCTATGCTGGTCAGGGCGACAACCGCGGAAAACTTTTCTGGGAACCAGAAGACTACAAAAAAGCCGTCCTGGAATGTGCCCGACGTGGCCTGCAGGTCTCGACTCACGCCATTGGTGATCGAGCCATCCGCCTGGCACTTGAGGCTTATGAACTGGCCGCCCGGGAAAGCGGTCATCCAGAGCTCCGCTATAAGGTGGAACATGCCGAGTGTATTGCAGCTGAAGACCTGAAACGGTTCGGACAACCATTCATCATTGCCAGCTTTCAGCCTCTCCACGCCAATCCCGATCCAGCCTGGATGTCGGCCTGGATAAAGAATGCCGGGCCGGAGCGCGAGCAGAGAGCTTTTGCCTGGAATTCAGTTCTCAAAGCGGGAGGGCATCTGGCTTTTGGCAGCGATTGGCCGGTTGTGACGATTAATCCCTGGCCCGGTGTTCAAATGGCCGTTACCAGAGAAGACTGGGAAGGGAAACCTCAAGGAGGATGGTTACCGGGCGAGAAGATAACTCTGGAACAGGCGATTTATGCTTATACTCTGGGCGGAGCTTTTGCCCTCAACGAAGAAAATCTCCGTGGCTCGATTGAAGCCGGGAAGCTGGCTGATCTTGTCCTTCTCTCGCAGAATATTTTTGAGATACCGGTTCGTAAAATCAGACAAACAGAGCCCCTGCTAACCATAGTCGGAGGCAGAATTATGTATGATGCTCTAAGCGAGGCGGGAAACAAATAAGACTGGAATTTAATCAACCGGACCTTTCCTCTGGTTCAGTTTTCAGTCGGCATGAAAGGTATGAAGAAGGCGGTGGGCAACGGGCGTCAGGATAATGCCCATGATGGCGATAAAAACAACTCCGCTGAACAAAGCATAGACTGAAGCAAATACTTTGGCGGGTGAAGAACTCAAGGGATCTACCGGCCCCATTCCACCCAGTATCATCGAGGCCTCGAGGAGAGAATCTATCCAGCTGAAACCGCCCAGCCAGTGATAGCCGCTAATACCAATGGACAGAGCTACTAGCATCATCGAGCCGGCCACTATAAAATGCCTGGCCAGCCGGCCAATAAAAGCCTGACGTGAAATAACCTGGTCGGATTTTTTCTCATACATCGGATTTCCCTCCCGTCATTTGATTTATTATGGTTCGGGCTATCTAATCGCCTGCAGCAGGCCGGCGGCCACGAGCTAAAGAAGCAAAAATTCCCAGGAAATTAAGCACAGCAAAAACGTTAAAAGTCAGACGAAAACTTCTCATAAATAAATCGAATTTATCAGGAGTGATCTTTACGTTCCCCATAATAACTGACATGATCATCATGGTCAAACCAAGGCTGAACATCTGGCCGACCATCCGCATGGTAGCCAGAGTGGCTGAAGCCAGTCCATAATCCTTCGGACCGACAGAGCCCATAACAGCATTCGTATTGGGTGAAGAGAAAAGACCAAAGCCAATCCCAAGCAAGACCAATACCAGGACAATCCACAGAAGCTCCGTTTCTGGCCTGACAAAGGACAGAGCGATGAGGGCCACGGCTGTTAATCCCATTCCGCTCGAAGCCAGCAGTCTCGGGTCAATTCGATCAGAAGCCCGGCCAGAAAGAGGCGAAACCAGAGCCTGAAAGACGGGCTGCGAAATAAGTATCAGACCGGCCGCCCGCGGCGAAAAGTTATGGATATATTGAAGATAAAGACTTAATAAATAGCCGACAGCAAAGGTTGAGCTGTAATTGATGAGAGCCGCCAGGTTGGAAAAAGCAAAGACCCGATTTTCTCTGAACAGCCTGGTCTCAAAGACAGGATGGGCGGTTTTGTTTTCTATTAGAAAAAAGAGAGCTAAAAGGATCAGTCCAGCTGCGGCCAGAAAAAAACCATAGTGGGCCGGTAGCCTGGAGAAGCCCAGTATAAAGCAAACCAGCCCGGCACCATAAATTATGGTTCCTCTAATATCAAATTGGTTCAGTCTTCTGGCCGTCTGACCCTCAGAAAATGGCCCGTCCTTATCGTAAGCTTTGAGCACCGAGAAAAGAGCCAGCAGGCCGAGGCCAAAAGTCACATAGAAAATGCTCCGCCAGCCATATTGTTCCACCAGAAATCCGCCGATAACCGGGCCCAGTGACAGGCCGGTATAAGTAGCCGCCGTATTGATACCCAGAACCTGCCCGCGTGATTCTGGTGGGAAGGAAGCAGTCAGAAGAGCAATGCTCGTCGAAAATATCATCGCTCCGCCCAGACCCTGGATCAGCCTGAAAGCTATTAGTGACGAACCTGAAAAGGCCAGGGCGCTGGCCAGACTGCCAGCTGAAAAAATGCTGAGACCGGTGATAAAGACCCGCCGTCTTCCTCTCATATCGGCCAGCTTGCCCATCGGGACGAGAAAGACAGCTGTCATCAAGAGAAAGGCTGTAACCGTCCAGCCCAGAGTGATAGTACTGAGCTTAAAAGTTTGAGCTATAGCGGGCAGAGCCAGGTTTGTCGCCGAACTCATGAAAGGCGTTAGAAAGGAGGCCAGAGTGGAAGCCAGCAGAATAAATTTTCTCTCTCTGTTTAGCTGCATTTCTGGACCTTTTTTGCCGCCAGAACTGTCGTCAAGGATTTTTTTGTCCGCTATTTAGCCCATATCAAGGAGGAAATTTTATCAAAATAAAAAATTTAATCTATCCCATCTTATCAGCTTCAGCACCTGATAATGATGGATCTATGGCTGCCAGCTGTCCCCATAGCATCTTTGGGAAAAGCCTGCCGATCAGGGTCTGTTCTGTCTGATCTATCTTGTTTTATATCAATGAAATAGGCTAAGATGAAGCCAATTTTTACCGGCTTACTTTATTTTTTTCACGTCTGGGATATAATAAAAATGAACCAGATTTAATTACCCGAGGATGAAATGATTATTGCCGAATTTTCGATTTTTCCCACCTCTGAAGGTTCTTCGGTCAGCCGTTATGTCAGAGAGGTCATCAAGGTTATCGAAAACTCAGGACTCAATTATGAAGTTGGTGCCATGTCGACCACAGTGGAGGCCCCTGATCTTGAGTCTATTCTGAATTTAGTTTCTGCTTGCGACAAAGTACTGGCCGGGATGGGAGTCAGGCGTATTCATCTCGATCTTCACCTCGATCATCGGCTGGATCGGGAAGCAACCATTGATTCCAAGCTAAAAGCCATCGGTAAAAGATAAATCCACCTGAACTAAGTCTGTCTAAAAAAGGAGGCAATGATGGTATCGGTTAAGGATGAAGGCTTTTCGCCTAACGCCATGAAGATCCTTCGCACCCGCTATTTTATGAAGAACGAAAAAGGAGAATTTATAGATAAAAAGCCATCGGACTTATTCCGACGGGTAGCTGACTATATTGCTTCTGCGGAGAATACCAAAGAGGAGCAGAAAAAATGGGCTGACAGGTTTTTTGAAGCCATGATGGCCAGGGATTTTATGCCCAACAGCCCGACTTTAACCGGTGCCGGTCGTGATATGTGCCTTAGTGCCTGTTTCGTTCTGCCCATCGAAGATTCAATGGAATCAATTTTCGATGCGGTTAAAAATGCTGCTCTGGTTCATAAGGAAGGGGGTGGGACAGGTTTTGACTTCAGTCAACTTCGTCCCAAAGGCAGCTTCGTTCGCAAAACCCAGGGTGTGGCCTCAGGACCGGTCTCTTTTCTAAAGGTAATTGACGCCGCCACCGAAGCTGTCAAACAGGGTGGAACCAGACGAGGCGCTAATATCGGTCTTCTACGGGTTGATCATCCTGACATTGAAGAATTTGTCACTATGAAGCGTGATGGCAGAACTCTAAACAACTTCAACATCTCTGTGGCTATCACCGATGAATTCATGAAGACCCTCAAACGTGACGGCGAATACTGGCTCTATAATCCCTATCTTAAAAAGAAAACCGTGAGGAAGAAGGCCCGCGATATTTTTAGATTAATCGTGGAATCAGCCTGGGCGGTGGGAGATCCGGGTTTAATTTTTATTGACCGCATCAATCAGCTTAACCCGACCAGGGAGCTGGGTCTGATCAGTGCCACCAATCCCTGTGGCGAACAGCCTCTCCATCCCTACGAATCCTGTAATCTCGGTTCAATCAACGTTTCCAACTTCTACTCACCCGGTCATCCCGATGAAATTGACTGGGAAAGACTGGCCGGCACAATTGAGATGGCAGTGCGCTTCCTGGATGATGTGATTGATGTCAACAGATATCCTCTGCCCCAGATTGCTGAGATGACCAGGGCTAACCGCCGGATTGGGCTGGGCATAATGGGCTGGGCAGATCTTCTGCTCAAAAAGAAAATTCGTTATGACTCACCGGAAGCTCTGGCTCTGGCCGAAAAGGTTATCTCTTTTATGAGGCAGACAGCTGACCGGGAAAGCGAGAAACTGGGCGAACTGAAGGGAAATTTCCCTAATATTGACCTCTCTATCTATAAGTGCAAAAAACGCCGCAACGCTACTGTTCTGACCATTGCTCCGACTGGCACGATTTCCCGCATTGCCGGCTGTTCAAGCTCTATTGAGCCAGTTTTTGCTTTTGAATTCGTCAGTAAAATTCTTGATGGTGAAATTAAGGATGTCCATCCACTTTATGAAGAGTGGAAAAAAGAGCATCCAGAAGAACCTCTGCCCGATTATTTTGTGACAGCACATGATATTCCTTATGAGGGCCATATCAGGATGCAGGCTGCTTTTCAGAAATATGTTGATAATTCTGTTTCCAAAACAATCAATCTTCCCAACCAGGCCACTTTTGAAGATGTCGAAAAAGCTTATCTTCTGGCCTATGACCTGGGAACTAAAGGTATTACCATTTATCGTGACGGCAGCAAAGCCGAACAGGTCCTTTATGCCGGGACTGCTGCTAAACAAAAACTCATCCCGAGAGAAAGGCCGGTCAGCCTGCCTTCTATTACCGATAAGATTAAAACCGGGCTGGGCAATCTCTATGTGACCATTACTTTTCTGGACAATAAACCATTTGAAGTCTTCACCTCTATCGGTAAGAGCGGTTATTCCACCATGGCTGATGCTGAGGCTATCGGGCGACTGATCTCACTGGCTCTGCGCAGCGGTGTTGATCCGAAAGAAGTCATTCTCCAGCTTAAAGGAATTGGCGGCAGCGAACCCATTTTCACTGAAGGCGGCCTGGTACAGTCCATTCCGGATGCGGTGGCTAAAGTGCTCGAACGCCACCTGGGCGAGGTCAAAGAAAACAGGCGTGATTTCCTTAAAGATACCTGCCCGATGTGCGGGGCAACTTTACCCGATGAAAAATGTCCGGTCTGTCCGAATTGCGGCTGGACCCGCTGCTCCTGAAAAAAATCCTGTTTAAGGAAAAGCCAGCCTGATCTTATCCTTTAACCCTCAGTGATAAGCAGCCTTCGCCAAGACAATCATTTTAAAAGGTAATGGCAGTCAGGAAATTCTCCTTTTCAAACATGACACAATTGAGAGGAAGAGTTTTTAATATCCTGCTAACTTGAGTAACTTGAATAGCCGGTGACCTCGAAGCAATCAACTAATTATTTTGCTCTTCACAACCGTCATTACTCGTCTCTGTCATTTAAAAATTCTCCTGGCTGAAGAGCCCAGACTTCTGGCCACAGCTATTACCAGACAACGCCGTAATCTTCGCCGTAATTGCTGGAGCCACCCCAGAAAGTTCCGTGCTGCCAGTCAAAATAGATGGCGTTAATCGGACCGGAAGTGTATTTCTTAACTGAAATTTTATAGCCCATGGCACTCAGCTTTTCTCTAACTTCAGCCGGGATCTTTTCATTGAGGTCAAGTTTACCTGGAAAACATTGATGCAGATCAAAAGAATCCCGCATCTGATAACTGGTGATATTCGGCGCTTCACAGGCCTGCTGCACGGTCATCCCGAATTCAACTATATTGAGGAAAAGCTGCAGCAGATTCTGGTCCTGGGTGTCGCCGCCCTGAACAGCAAAGGACAGGTAAGGTCGGCCATCTTTCAGGGCCAGACCAGGCGTCAGCGTAGCTCGAGGCCTCTTACCGGGAACAATTACATTAAATGGATTCTCCGCCTCATTCAGAACAAAGCTCTGTGCCCGCTGGCTCAAGCCGATGCCTGTTTTCCCTGCCACGACCGCCGGTACCCAGGCTCCACTCGGTGTCAGCGATACCACCCAGCCGGCTTCATCGGCGGCCTGAATAGAGGTCGTCCCCTGTCTCATGCTGATTTCCAGCCTGGCTTCATCTTCCGGCCTGGCCTGGCAATCCCTGTTTGACCAGCTGGCCAGGTAATGTTTAAACGGATTTTCCTTGCCCTCAAAAGGATAGGGATCACCGGGTTTAATGTCCGGATCATTGGCCTTATGGTTAATGAGTTTTATTCTTTCCCGAGCATAGTCTTTAGAAAGAAGACCTTTAATCGGTTCCTCAGGTGGGAAATATGGGTCTCCATAATAAAAATCGCGGTCGGCAAAAGCCAGATTCATCACCTGATAAAGCGTATGAATATAATCAACGCTGTTATAACCCATGGCTTTCAGATCAAAGTTTTCAAGCATATTAAGCATCTGCAGCATGACCGGTCCCTGGACCCAAGTATTGAGTTTATAAACCTCGATTCCCTTATAGGTGGTCTTGACCGGCTCCTCAATATAGACTTTCCACCGGGCCAGATCCTCCATCGTTATTAAAGCGCCTTCCTCCTGGCAACCTCGAACAAATTCGCGGGCAATATCACCTTTATAAAACCGATCGTAAGCAGCATAGATGGCTTCTTTTCTGCTTTTGCCAGCCTGCAGTGCCTGGGATTCAGCTTCGACCAGTTTCTTCAGGGTTTGAGCCAGATCTGGCTGGCGGAAAACTTCTCCCGGATAAGGTGCTTCTCGCTTTTCTCCGGGATGGGTCAGAAAGATCTGCCTCGAATAGGTCCACTTTTTCAGCTTTTCCTTGTTTTTCTCGATAGAGTCGGCCGTTTCTCTTTCTATTGGATAACCTTCGGCCATTTGAATAGCCGGCTCCAGAACATCTTTAAGCTTCAGCGTGCCAAACTCAGCCAGCATGACCAGCAAAGCGCCGGGCGTACCGGGAGTAATGGCGGATAGGGGCCCGTCGGCCGGAGGATATTTGTAGCCTTTCTCCTTATAAAGCTCTGCTGTCGCCCCGGTTGGAGCCACTCCCAGGCCATTAATGGCTATAACTTGTCTGGTTTTGGGGTTATAAATTAAGCCCTGCGTTTCTCCTCCCCAGCTCAGGACATCATGCATGGTGCAGACCGCACCCAGCATGGCGCAGGCAGCGTCAACCGCATTTCCACCTTTCATAAACATCATAGCCCCGGCTGTTGCCGCCAGCGGTTTTCCTGTTATAGCCATCCAGTGCTTCCCATGGAGCGGTGGTTTCTCCGTTTTGTTTTGAGCATTGATCATCAAAAAAACTCCTGTTAAAATCAAAGCCAAAATAAGAGTGCTGGCTGTTATTAAGGTCTTCTTCCGAGAAGTCATAAGTTCCCTCCTTCTATAACTTCAATGATCTATTGTCAGCAATTGTTATTTTAGCAAAAGGCCCACATTTTTTTCACTCATTAAATTCTATTTTTATTGAATAAAAAAACAGATGATTGGGCGCAGCTTTTTAATATATAATCAGGCTGTAAACAATAGACTGGAGGGGTAATCATGCCCGATAAAAAATCATGGTTGGGTTTATTCTGCTTTTTATTTCTGTCCTTAATGGCTACTGAATTGCTGGCCATCAATACAGCTGACACAGCAATGCTGAACAGACCGGCTATCGGTAAAAACCAGATTGCCTTCGTTTATGCCGGGAATCTGTGGGTCGCTGATCTTAATGGTAAAAACCCGAGGCAGCTAACCGTTGAGGCGGAAGTGGCCAGTCCACCTGTTTTCTCTCCAGACGGTCGCTGGCTGGCTTTCAGTGCCCAGCGCAATGGCAACGTTGATGTTTATCTGATTCCGGCAGAAGGCGGGCTGTCAAAACGTTTGACCTGGCACCCTGGAGCAGATATTGTCCAGGACTTCACCCCTGATGGAAAATCACTGCTGTTCACTTCGACCAGCAAAGCTTCCAATCGTGGGGGAAGCAATCTTTTCATCATGTCTATTGATGGTGGCTTCCCCGAAGAAATTCCTATTCCTTATGTTTATCGGGCCAAAATGTCACCCGATGGTCGTTATATTGCCTATAATCATTTTCCTGATGCCTTCAGACAATGGAAAAATTATCGTGGCGGCCGTAATTCTATAATCGCCATTTATGATCAGAAGACAGGTTCAATAGAAAAAATCCCTCAACCGAAAGGACGCTCCAACGATATAGATCCGATCTGGTCTGAAGACAGGTTGTATTTTCTCTCTGACCGAAATGGCGAATTTAATTTATTCAGTTATGACCGCCAAACCCGGGAAATAAAACAACTTACATCTTATATCGATTTTCCAATAATAGATGCGGCTGGCAACCGTGACCAGATCATCTACGAACAGGCAGGCTATCTCCACTTATTTGATCTCAAAGCCAGCCAGAGTCACCGTCTGACTCTGGGCCTTTCGACCGACCTTATCGAACTCCGGGAGCGTTTTGCTCGGGGAGCAAGATGGATAAGAAATGCTGATCTGTCACCGTCTGGAGCCCGGGCAGTCTTTGAGTTCCGGGGTGAAATAGTTACTTTCCCGGCGGAAAAAGGTGACTACCGGAATTTGACCCGGACACCTGGCGTCAATGAGCGTAATCCGGTCTGGTCTCCTGATGGCCAGACCATAGCCTATTTTTCTGATGAATCAGGGGAGTACGAGCTTTACCTCCGTCCGCAGGAAGGTCGTGGACCGGTCAAAAAATTCAAAATTCCTGGCGCCGGTTTCTATGGTTCTTTAGTCTGGTCACCGGACAGCCAGAAGCTGGTTCTGGCTGATAATTCCCTGTCTCTTTTCTACGTTGACCTGAAAAGTGGGGCGGTGAAAAAAATTGCTTCTGAATATCTTTACAGCCCTGGACGCCTCAGCGAGGTCTTCTCTTCCTGGTCCCCTGATTCAAAATGGATTGCTTATACTCTTAACACCCAGACATATATTCAAAAGGTTTTTGTTTACTCGGTTGAAAAGGACAAATCATTGCCCATAACCGATGGCTTGAGCGAGGTAGATGAGCCGAGATTTGATGCCAGTGGCAATTATCTCTATTTTCTGGCCTCGACTGATGCTGGACCGGTCAAGCAGTGGTTTGATATGTCCAACGCTGATCTGCGAGCAAGCTTTGCCCTTTATCTGGCCGTTTTGAAGAAGAATTTACCTAATCCTTTAGCTAAGGAGAGCGACGAAGAGAAAACAGGGGAAAAGAAAGAAGTTTCTGTCCAACCAGAAGCCAGAGCGACTGGTAAGACCGAAAAGAGTTCAGGCAGTTCTGCTGGCCAGGAAAAACCAGTTAGCTCGACCAGCCAGACAGTCATTGATTTTGAAGGTCTTGAATATCGTATCGTGGCTTTACCGATTCCACCAGGCAATTATTCCAGCCTCCAAACGGGAGAGGCCGGACAGATTTATTTTCTGGAGTTCCCGACGATGGCTATCGGGGCTATGGCCGCTGGCTCGAGAGACAGAGCTCAAAGTGCCAGGCTGCATAAATTCGATCTCAAAACGAGAAAAGATGAGGTAATTATGGAAGGTCTTAACAATTACCTCATCTCAGCTGATAAGAAAAAGATTCTCTATGTAGCTCAGAACACCTGGGGAATTACCAACCTCAGTGGGAAAATCCAGGTGGGACAGGGAAAAATCAATGTAGACACCATTGAAGTCAAGATCAACCCAGCTGAAGAATGGCGGCAAATTTTTAACGAAGCCTGGCGGATAAACCGTGATTTCTTCTATGACCCCAATATGCATGGTTGTGACTGGCCGGCCATGAAGAAAAAATATGAGAAGTTCCTGCCCGAGCTGGCCTGCCGCGACGACCTCAACCGCCTGATTCAGTGGATGTGCAGTGAACTGTGTGTCGGCCATCACCGCGGGGGCGGAGGTGATACCCCTTACGAACGCCAGCGAATTCAGGTTGGCCTGTTGGGTGCCGATTATGAGATAGCCAACGGGCGCTACCGTTTCCAGAAAGTTTATGGAGGTTTGAACTGGAATCCGGGATTGCGTTCGCCATTAACCGAGCCAGGAGTTAACGTCAGGGCTGGCGAATACTTGCTGGCAGTTGATGGCCAGGAGCTTTTCCCACCCGATAACCTCTTCCGCTTCTTTGAAAATAAGGCCGATAAAATTGTGGAAATAACCGTCGGTCCCCGTCCCGATGGCCAGGGAGCCAGAACAGTTCAAGTAGTGCCTGTCGCCGATGATTACAGTCTTAGAAACCGCGACTGGGTAGAGGGCAATTTGAAAAAGGTAGAAGAGGCTACGGCCGGGCGGGTGGCCTATGTTTATGTGCCCGACACTTCAATTCAAGGCTACATGTACTTCCGCCGTTATTTCTTCCCGCAAGCTTATAAAGAAGCGATCATCGTTGATGAACGCTTTAACGGCGGCGGCTCAGTAGCCGATTATTATATCGACTGGTTGACCAAACCTTTTATCGCCATGTGGGCTATGCGTTACGGAGCCGACCTGAAAACACCGAGCGCTTCCATTCAGGGACCAAAGGTCATGTTGATTAATGAAATGGCTGGTTCAGGTGGTGACCTGCTACCCTGGATGTTCAGGAAATTCGGGCTGGGACCGCTCATCGGCAAGAGAACCTGGGGTGGGCTGGTCGGAGTTCTGGGCTTCCCAACTCTGATGGACGGAGGAAGCATTACTGCACCAAATCTGGCTATCTGGACGGAAGATGGTTGGATAGTGGAAAATGAAGGCGTCCCACCGGATATGGAAGTTGAAATAACCCCGGCTGATTATAAAGCCGGCCGTGACGCTCAGTTAGAAAAAGCTATCCAGATGGTCACTGATTTACTTCAGAAGAATCCGCCGCAGAAATTGCAACGGCCGCCTTATCCGGTTCGCGTCAGAAAGACTAATTAAAAGACAATTCGGTAACTTTTTAATTTAAAAGATTCGCTCTGAAAGTTCCTCTAAATATTTCTACTTATAAATAAGAACCTTTTCTCCTGCCGCTTCGTCTAAACTATTGAAACTTAAAAAGATGAAAAAACAGACCATTCCTCAGAAAGGAGAAAAAACATGAAATTCAAAGGAAAACTGGCCATCTTCATTCTGGCGGCAGTGATTACTCTTGCTGGCTTTGGACTTATTGCCAGCGGTTTGACCCCTGATCATCTGCCGCAAGCTTTGAGACCGACAGTTGAGACCACCTTTACCATGACTCAAATCCTCAGCTAGGTGTGTCGAGTGATGTCGAAAAGAGTGAGAAAGTCCTGGCCGCGGGCAATTTTAAAGCCCTATTGTCAAAATAACAACAGCCAGGTAATAGGGATGGGGGCCAGAGCAGCCAGCCGGAAGAGCAGTTTGAGCTGTGAGCTTAACGATCAGCTCAGATCAAGCTAAGCCGGGTCACTGCTCTGTCCCCTATCCCTGTCCTCATGTATCTTCATTTCTTCAGAAAACGCCGGATAAAAACATCTACTTCCTTTATCTTGATCAAGCGGCAGCCGACATAAAAAACAACCAGCGACAGACCGCCCCAGATCACTGTAGCTATAAGAACAGGAAAGAATGTGTAGCCAAAATGGCTGGCGCTTATTTTAAAACCAGCGTAACCCAGAACTCCAGCCACTCCTGACACCAGAGCCAGCTGCAGAAAATAGCTATAAATTGAGCGAAGATTAATCGCTCCGGTTTTTCGCGGCAACCAGTGAATCAAAACAGCAATGTTGACCATACTGGCCAGGCTGGCCGAGAAAGGAAACGCCAGAAAACCAACCGGTTTCATTAAAGCCAGATTCAAAGCCAGATTGACAGCAATGGAGACAAAGCTGGCATACATCGGCGCCTTTGAATCCTGATGAGCATAAAAGACAGAAGCTACATTGCGCAGAGCCGAGATAAAAGGGATACCCAGGGTGTAAAGAATTAGAGCCTGGCTGACGGCTAAAGTATCAGCCGGGCCAAACCTTCCGTGCTGATAAATCAGACTGGTCAGTGGGTAAGAAAAGAAAGCAATTAAAATAGAAGAGGGTACGGTCAGAAAAAAGACCATTTTCAGTGAATCTTTAAAAGCCAGCTGGACTTCTTCTTTTTTGTTTTCCAGCACCAGTCTGGAAAAACGAGGCAGAGCCACTGCTCCGACCGCTAGGCCAAAAAGACCTAGCGGCAGATGCATGATACGGTAGGCATAATTCAGCCAGGTCATCGAGCGCTCGGCCTGATAGGAGACCAGAATCGTATTGACAAAAACATTAAAACGCGATCCGGCCAGTCCGATAGCTACCGGTACAAACAAAGCCATGACTTTTCTGAATTGCGGATCATGCCAGTTAAGATAAAAACGGTAACGGAAGCCCAGGCGGAAAAGGCCTGGAACCTGTATCAGAAACTGCATTAATCCACCTATCGTTACCCCGATAGCCGCCCCAAAAATAGGATCTCCCCCTCTGGCCGTATACCAGCTAAACATGGCCAGAGGGACAGCAATGGAAAAAACATTAAAAAAAGCCGGAGCTACTGAAGGCACAAAAAACGAACCTTCCGTATTGTGGTAGCTCATAGCCCAGGCCGCCAGGGAAACAAACAGCAAAAAAGGAAAGGTAATGAAGGTCAGGTCCCCGGTCAGAGATAATTTTTCTGGAATTTGACTGAAGCCCATGGCCACCAGTGAAGCCAGTGGCCGGCAAAAAATCATGCCGAGAACAGTTACTATGCCCACTACCAGCAAGAGCGTATTGAATATATTGGAGGCCAGAAGATTTTCTCCGGCTTTGCTTTTGGCCTTCTCCTCGGTCAGCACGGGCACAAAAGCAGCAGAAAGGGAAGTTTCAGCAAAAAGGTCTCGCAGGAGATTGGGAATCCTGAAAGCGGCATTAAAGGCGTCAGTTGACCGGCTGGAACCGAAAAGCAGAGCAAAAACCATTTCCCGGACAAGACCCAGCACCCGGCTGATAGCTGTCCCGATGGTAAAAGACCTGACGCCGCGGGCTATATCTTCCATCCGCTGTGTTTCCCTTATCCTTACTTTACCAGCCAGATTTTAATTTTGACCGGTTGCAAGAATAATACAAAATAGAAGATTCAGTGGCAATATTCAATATTCCACCGAATTATCTGACCGAATCGTCGCCAGCCAGCTGTTTTAATTCATTTCTACCCCGCTACCTCTTGACAGAAGCCGTAATAACTGGTAGAAGTTATTGAATCTATGAAAGATAACAGGGCCATGAGTTATTGCGAAGACGGTGACCCCTATCCATCTAAGTTAGATGGAGAAAACTTATTTAATCTGGCCATTTGGCTGGCTGCCAGGGTGAGCCAGGCGAGAGCCTGAAGCTGGCGTTCACCTCCAGCCAGTTAAAGGCGGAGGTGGACGATGGTCAATCCCTTATTGGTCCCCGAATTAAGGGAGCTGCTAAACGAAAAAAGTTATACCGAACTCCGTGAGTTCTGTGAATCAATCCACCCGGCTCAAGTAGCAGAATTCCTATCGGCCCTCAATCCCAAAGAGATCTGGGAAATCCTCAGCCAGCTTTCCCCTCATCTTCGTGGAGAAATATTCAGCCATATTGATGAAGATGTTCAGCTCGAGATGATAAATACCCTCGGGCGGGATGTCATGGGAAAACTCCTTTCAGATATGCCGCCCGATGACCGGGTTGACCTGGTTAAACAGTCGTCAGATGAACAGCGGCAGGCCATCATTCCAGCCATGGCCCAGGCCGAACGCGAAGACCTCCGTCGGCTAATTGCCTATCCAGAAGGGACCGCCGGTTCAGTTATGACTTCTGAATATGCCACCTTGACACCAGAGCTGACAGTGGATGAAGCGCTGCTGAAGCTGAGAAGAGAAGCGCCTGATAAAGAGACCATTTATTACTGCTATGTCGTTGATGAAAACCACCGGCTAAAGGGGTTTGTTTCCTTAAAAGATCTGATTGTTGCTCCTCATGGGGCCAGAGTCAAAGATATTATGTATGAAGATGTTATTTTTGCCCGGGCCAATGATGACCAGGAAGAAGTCGCCCGCAAAATTCAGAAATATGATTTGCTGGCCATCCCGGTCATTGATGATGAGCAGCGGCTGGTCGGGATCATCACCCACGACGATGCAATGGATATTCTGCAGCAAGAACAACAGGAAGACGTCGAAAAGTTAATGGCTATCGGTGGCCCCCACGAAGTAGGCGTTTACACCAAACTGTCCACCTGGGAACATTTCAAGAGCCGGACTCCGTGGATCCTGGTCCTGGCCGTCATGGGTTTTGTCTCTGGTTTTATTATCCAGAGCTACGAAGGCATTTTGTTGCAGGTGGCAATTCTGGCTTCCTTCATGCCGATGCTAACCGGAACCGGAGGCAATGCCGGCAGCCAGTCGGCTACCCTGGTGATCAGAGCTCTCGCTGTTAAAGAAATAACCGTTAAAGATGCCTTGAAAGTGCTGGTTAAGGAATTCGGGGTTGCTTTCCTGATGTCGCTGGTCCTGGCTACCATAGCCTATTTGAGGGTCATGGTTTTTTATGGAAGCACACCTACCCTCAATCATGTTACCCCCCAGGCTGTTGGTCTGGCAGTGGCTGTAGCGCTGGCTCTTCAAGTTATAGTTTCCACTTTAATAGGCGCATTACTGCCGCTGGTTGCTGTCTCGGCTAAAATAGACCCGGCAGTCGTAGCCAGCCCTCTGCTGGCGACCATGGTTGATATATTTGGCTTGCTTATATATTTCAATGTAGCCAGATTAATTCTACACTTATAGCATCCCTTAACTCAGCAAGCCCTCAATAATTAAATCTACTGCCTCTTCTTCACTCAAACCGCGCGACATCAGAGTCTGGAGTTGCTTTGAATCAACACTGCCGATAGCCGCTTCATGGGTTACGTGGGCTTTCGGATTTCTAACTTCCACTACCGGCACTGCCCTGGCGATTCCATTATCCTGAATAATTTCCTTGCAATCAACGTGCCCGCGGGCCAAAGGTGCTTCTGCGATGATTTCGTTATTTATCTCAGCCTGGGCTTGATTTTTAACCGCTATATGGGTAATTAAAGCTGCCCGACTGCCTTCTCCCTGAAGCTGAGCAGCCTCTCTAATTTTTATCAGATCATCTTTCCGGCCAAAGATTCTGGCTTTCATTTCCGCCAAACTTCCAGCCTGGCAAACTGTGCGATAGTCCATATCAATCAATCCGACCCGCCCTTTAAGCAGCTCAAATTCAGTCGAAAAACGAGCGCCTTCTCCCAGCTCGATGTGGGCCACCGGTACCACTTTGACCAGGCCTTCGTCGCTGTGCCAGTGTCGTTCAAAATAAGAGTATCTGGCCAGGCGGCCAACTTTGATCTGAGCTTCCATGCGATGTTCGACATCCACCGCATTGGGAAAAGTACAATGAGCCATAAAGCTGACCTCAGCTTCATCTTCAATCTCGATATCCATGATGATGTGCTGGACCCCGCGCTCCGGCAGCAATCCAAAGCACAGATGAACCGGGCTGCCTATTTTAACCCCTTCTTTAACTCTAAGCTTCGCTTTGACCCCATCCGGCAATCCTTCCGGCTCCATTATCAATCCCTCTACCTGGTGGGAACTTAGAACCTCATTGGCATTAATAATAAGGTGCGGCGTGTTCTTGTTGAAGCTACGATGCAGATTGACCGATTCAAGAATTTCTTCGACCAGATCTTCCTTCATCTTATTCCTCCTGAAACAGCTGCTGAATTTATCTCGGGTACATTCTGATGCGGGCAGGGTAAGCACTTCCCTCTGAAATATTCCATAATTTTTGTGGTTTCACCCTGGTCAACCAACAGGCCATGACAGATCAAAAAGGCATAATCAGCTTTTTCCAGAACCTTAGGGCTGTGGGTAATAAGCACAACTGTTGAGCCGTCCTGTTTCAGGTGATTTATAGCTTCAAATATTCTGTCAATGGCCTCAATATCTACCCCCGAATCAGGCTCATCGAGCAGCACCAGGCGTGGTCTCATGGCCAGAATAGAGGCCAGTTCAATTCTTTTCCGTTCGCCACCGCTCAACGTCTTATCAACCTCACGAGACCGGTAGCGAGCTGGTTCCAGGCCGACCATCTCCAGCATCCGGTCAACTTCTTTTTTATCCTTATTTTTGGCTGCCGCCAGGATGAACTGGCTGACTTTCAGTCCTTCAAAGCGGGCCGGTTCCTGCCAGGCTAAAGTAATACCCAGCCTGGCCCGTTCGTCAACGTTCAGGTTTTTTATAGACTTGCCCTCAAACAGGATATCACCGGTATGCTGACGATAGTCAGGCAAACCCATGATGAGGCTGGCCAGAGTTGATTTGCCAGCTCCGTTGGGACCAACCACTGCCTGCACATAACCTGCCTGAAACTCCATAGATAGGTGGTTGAGAATCAGGCTGGAGTTAACTTGAAGTGAAACATCTTGTATTTCCAGAATAACCATCCTTTCCTCCGCCAAAATAGCTATTTTAAATGATACACTCTAATCAGCCCGGTGACAAACGAGGTTCTCATCGAGGTTGACACCAATGATTCCCATCTGTTATTTATATTTAATTAAAGACAACCCGGGCTGGCTGGCATCAAACCACCCGCGATCTAAACATCCAGGACCACAAAAGGACTTAGGGACACTGGATAACACTTTGAGCCCAGAGACAACCACCACAAACGGGAAAAGTATTACCGGAGCAGTCCTCTTCGTTTTTCTCCAGATAAGAACAACCTCCGCAAATATGACAGGGTGAATAATCAAACAGATAAACTTTTTCTCTGAAATCATGGTATTCCTGAGAAGACCAGATAGCAGCGAGCGACTCCTGGTTTAAATCGCCAGGAAGATAAGCTCTGATTTTCCTTTCCAGTCCATAGAGATAGGTCGTATGGTTATGCAGTAGAGCCAGGCAGGGTGCAACCTGTCCGTCCCAACGGATAAAAGACATGCCTTCATTAACAAAGCGGCAGGAGCGGCTGGGAGCACTGATCGGCCTGTCAATTAAAAATAAGTTTTCATAACCACGGAGAAGATGGAAAATCGGCTCCTGCGTCAGATAATTTATGTCCAGACGGGGCAGGCTGATTTTCGGTTTGCCACTCGAACCGGTAAAAGTCTCGCCGGTCAGGGCCAGAGGGCAGACCATCTGCCTTTCCATGTCTTCGGTATAAGGTAGAACATTGGTGAGGAGCAAGGAGTCAGCCCCCGTGGCCTCAATCAGCCTTTCTATATTTTTCAATTCATTGATATTGTCCCTCATGACCACAAAGGAAATCCCCAGGCTGAAGGGCTTATTCTGGCCAGCAGCCAGGTCACGGATTCGTTGCACATTTTGCAGCACAAGATTAAAACTGGCACCACGGCGAATATCATTAAAGCTGGTTTCACTGCTACCATCAAAAGATACCCACAGCCGGTCCAGACCGGCCTCAAGAAGATCCCGAGCCATAGTTTCATCCAGCAAAGTACCATTGGTAGTTATTTCAATAGAGACGGAAGAGGCTGTTTTAAGCTTTTCCACCATCCAGGCAATATCCCGATGAACCAGAGGTTCGCCAAAGCCGGCCAGCATTATCGACTGTAAAAAAGGAAAATCCTTGAGTTCGGAAGACACTTTCTTTACCAGTTCGCGGCTGATAAATCCCGGCGCTTCTGACCAGGTGTGGCGAATACAGGTCTGGCAGGACAGATTGCAGGCTGTAGTCGGCTCAAGATAAAGACGACGCAGAGCATGAAGATTGGGTTCAAGTCGCACCTGACCGAATTCCTTTACCAGGTGCAGGCTGGCTCCAGGCTCTGTTCCCAGGTGAGCCAGTATCTCTGGAGGCAAGGACAAACGACCCGCTTCGTCTACTTTTACTTCAACCTTATATAAATTATCCTGGGGCTCGACAGGAATCTTATTCTCTGCTTTGAGGTCTTTAAGATTTTTCATTTTTCAACTTTCAGGCTGGCTGCTTCCGGTCAACCTCTTTACCAGCTGGAATCGTAGGCCAGAGTAAAAACCACAAATTATTCTTTCTTTTATATTTTACAGGAAAAAAGGCAGGCAGTAACTATCTCTAAAATTCTCAGGTTTTGAAAATCTCATAAAAATAGGAACTGAGGCGGCCAATAAAAATCTTGGCTGACCCTGGCCCACCCCAGGTGTGGACCAGAACGGTTATGATGTAATCTCCACTCGGGGTAAAAACTATGCCGGCATCGTGGCAGACTTCTTTTTCTAATCCAGTTTTATGAGCTACCGTTACTTCCTTAGGTAAATAACGCGGCAGGCGGTCATTTATTTTCTGTCTTTTAAGCACAGCCAGGCATCTTTCAGATATTTCGGCGTTAAAGCAGCGATGGTGATAAATTCTGTCGAGGAGGCCAGTCATTTCAGCCGCCGTGGTATAATTTTCTATTCCCTGATCGCGAGCAGCAAAATCAATCATCTTGCGGTTTAATCTGGTCTTCTCGAGCCCAAGCTCCTCAAAGACCTGATTGATATAATCAAAACCAAGGCGGTCAATCATTATGTTACAGGCAATATTATCACTTTCTGTCACCATATAATCTATTAGCTGGGAATAAGTAAAAGACCGGCCGTTTCTCATTCGGCGCAGAATACCTGACCCACCAACCCGATCTTCGCGTCTAAGAACATGCTTCTCAGATAAATCAAGTCGCCCTTCCTGGGCGGCTTTAAAACAGGCCACCATAATAGGAATCTTGACCAGGCTGGCCGCCGGGAAAGGTTGATCTTCATTATGGATAAAGGTCCAGCCTGTCTCCAGATCTTCAACCACAATGCCTGCCTCACCTCTGAGATTGGAAATCCTTTTCAGGATATCAGCCGAGTTAGCTTCCCACCGCCTCTGCCTGTGGCCGTTGAGGCTAAGCCTTTCTTCTGGCGTAAGTACCTTTGAGCTGGCTGAGGCTTCAACAGCGACCAGGGCTATCAATAAAGACAGAACGGCCATCATTAACCAGTCAAAACGGCTGGTTCTAGCCCCACTCTTTACTCTCATCAGGCAATTCCTCTAACGATTTAATTTTTATATTTTGTTTGATTTTATACAAAGAAAGCTGCTTGATGTCAATCAGCAATTTGGACTGAGGCTTCAAATCAGGGTTGAATTAAAAAGCAGCCTGATGATAAAATCAATTTCAGTTCTTGAATGGAAGGCAGGAAAAAGATGAAAAGAGAAAAAATTCTGGTTGGTTTAATTCTATGTCTATTTGGTTTTGGTCAGGCTTATGCACAGATTAATTTAAAAGCTATGACATTGCCCGATGGCAAAAAAATTGAAGTCGGTTTTAATAAGACTGAACGGGCGCCCGATCGGGCTTCGATGTCAGCCAGACTTAGTTACGAAAAGGGAGTAGCTTCGGTTGAGTTGAGTTTTGAACATCTGGAACCGGCCATTTTGTTTGCTGGTGATATTTCCACCTATGTTCTCTGGGCTGTCGGGCCGGATGGGATAATTGAAAATCTGGGAGAAATCATCGTCGATAAAAAAGACTGTTCTGGCTCGCAGAAATTCCTGGTCAACCGGAAAATACTGGCCTTAATGGTCACAGCCGAACCATATTCCTCAGTTACCCGGCCAACCAATCTGGTACTTTTTGTTAATGCTGAATCGGGAGAAAAAGGAGTTCAGATTGCTCCCTTTACCTACAACAACTTTTCCACCGTTGCCCGCCCGGCTCTGGATAGCATTGCCAGCATTCAATATATAAGCGATGTGCCAGTAGCCTTAAAACAGGCAGAAAAGACTCTGGAATTTGCTACCAAAGTGGGTGCTGATCAGGTCAATCCCAAGGCCATTAATCAAGCCACCGAAGCTTTAGCCAAAGCCCGGAAACAGAAAGATAAAAAAATGGCTGCCGACGGCGCTCGTCTTGCCACTCAATTTGCTGCTCAGGCCATTAATGAAACCATTAAACTGCAGGAAGAAAAGGCGGCAGCTGAAGCTGAGGCTAAAAGGCAGGCAGAAAAGGCCGCCCTGGAACAACGTGCCTCTCAGGCCGAAAATGAAGCCCAGCAATTGGCTCGTCAGCTGGAAGAAATCAAAGCCGAGCGGGCCGCTCTGGCCCGAGAAACTGAGCAGTTAGCTGCCCAAACCCGACAGCTGGCCGCCGAACGTGACCAGCTGGCTCAGGAAAGAGAGATGATTCAGAAGGAAAGAGACGAACTGGCTGGCAAACTGAAGTCAGCTCTATCTACCGTGGCTGAAACCACTGACACTGCCCGGGGACTGATGGTCAATCTGGCCGGGGTCCTGTTCGATGTCAATAAAGCCACGCTCAAGCCTGAATCCCAGCTAAAATTAGCCAAGCTGGCCGGTATTTTAATGGTCTTCCCGGACATTAAGCTCAGTATTGAAGGCCATACCGATGCCACAGGATCAGAGGAATTAAATCTTAAGCTGTCAACTGACCGGGCCAGAACTGTCTACGAATTTTTGATGTCCCAGGGAGTATCAACCGACAGGATGAAATATCAGGGATTTGGGTCCAGCCGACCGGTGGCACCCAATGACAATGAAACTAACCGGGCTAAGAACCGGCGGGTAGAAGTAGTGGTTCTTAAAGAACCGGAAAGTTGAATCATCACTTTCTTTCCAGAAGATAGATAAACATCAGCCACAGGCAGAGGATAAGAAGGGCAGAATATATACGCAGTGAATTAGAGACAGTCAGGATATTAAACAGGCCATGAATCGAGGCGGACAGAAAAAGGCCAAGCAGAGCAGCCGGGACTTCTGACCGGCCCCGGATTCTGGCTCTGACCACCAGATAGCCCCAGATCGAGGAAAAAATGGAATGAGTGAGTGGAGAAACCAGTGCCCGGCCAAAATAAGCCACACCGCTCATCAGTGGCAAATAGCCAAGATTCTCAAAGCTGGCAAAACCAATAGCCAGGGAAGCGGCATAAACTACTCCGTCAGCCGGTTCGTCCAGGTCATAGTTCTTTAAAATAAAAAGGGCAAAAGGCAAAAACTTAAAAAACTCTTCTAACGGTCCTACCACACCCAACGAGTAAAGGGCAATGTGACGGAAATTGCCCCGGGCGACCACCAGGTTAAAGCCAGCTGGTAAGCCAATCGAAGGTAGCAGTCGGTAAGTTAGAAAACAGAGAAAACCAAAGAAAAAGCCCAGGAGAAAGGCCGCCAGAAGATTGATTAATGGCTCGGGCTGTCTTCTATCCTTATAATAAAAATAAGCCAACCAGAAGAGGGCTGGAGCAATGATGCTGGCCGCCAACTTCCATAAAATCATTAACCTCTAATCACTCCGGTTTCGCCTGGCCTGAGAGGTATTATGCTGCTCATGTTATTCATGTCATTGAATAATTTTATTTTTTCTAAATTAACCAATCAGGTAGCAACTGTCAAGCAAAAAAAGGACCGGTGGCGGCCAAAAAATCACATTTAGACCTGTTTTTTGTCAGGAGCTGATACCCATTTACTTTAGTCCCGGCCACCTTAATGGCTCCCTTTTTTGTCCAAGAAAAATGGGTAGATAAAAACGAACGATGGCGCCTATTTATTATTAATGTTTCTGGCGTGCCCAATACGAAAAAAATATCTTTCCAAAAAGTCTTTGATTTCCTGGCTGCCAAAATATCCTGAAAATCGCCGGAGTTCGCGGTTTTCTTCATCCAGAAAGATAATGGTCGGCACCGACAGAACCAGCTCTTGCCCCGCTTTTTCCGGTTCTTCCAGGGTATCTATAACCTCATAAGGAATTTGATATTCCTCACAGATTTCCACCAATCTTGGGAAAAAAGCGCTGCAGACCGAACAGCTTTTGTTTTTAAAATAAAGGGCTTTCATCAGCTTCGCTTCTAGCCTCCCAGCTTAAAATCCAAGGCCATGACTGCATAACTAATGCTCCGCAGGCCAGCCCGGCCCAAAGTTAATAGTATATCCAGGCTCATTAGCGCCAGTGAAAGTACCTCTACCTAAGGCTTCTCTTAATCTCCTCGATGACTTCCGGGTTATGGATAACCTTGTTCCTGTCTTTAGTCGTGGTAAAAATGATAAAGACCTCGCCGCCTTGTTCTTTCTTGAATTGTTCATGGGTTGAAGCCAGCCACTGACCTAAATTTATTCAGCTCTTGATGAGCCTGAGAAGGATCAGGAATGGCCAAGCCGGATTTTACCAAATAAAGGTTTATAAATATCTTGTTTTTTAAATAGACATAACCGTTAACCGTCTCGCTACCAGCCACCTCACCCTCATTAATTTTTAAAATCACTTCTTTACCCAGCAGCCGGTTCTTAAGATATTGAATTGTTTCGTCTTTTTTTATAGTCTTAATTCCGAGGAATTTTACCTTTAAACCCGTGTTGAGCAGAATAGTCTGATCATCTATAATTCCAACCACTTTGTAGAGCCTGGGTCCTTTGAGACTAAACTGCCCCGGATCAACTTGAGGCTTTTCATCTTTTATCGAAGGAACATAACCGGCATCAAATTTAATATCCTTATTCCCGATTTGCTCGATAATTTTAATATCCGGGTGTAACCCGGGAAGTGAATTGGCCAGGCCAAGCTTTTCTTTTATCAGGTCTATAAAGCTGGGATTAATCTCATAACCAAAAGCTTTTCTACCCAGTTCCAGAGCAACTTTTATGGTCGTCCCACTACCGAGAAATGGATCTAAAACAGTATCATCAACAAATGAAAACATTCTGATCAGTCTTCGAGGCAATTCGTCTGGAAACATGGCCTCATGATCCAGTTGTTTTGCTCCTTTAAAAACCCAGTGCCCGGCGAAATATTGTTTCCACTCTTCTTTGGTCAGTCTGGAGGCTTCTTTTATTTCTTTAGAGACCTGTTTATTTTTGCCGGGTTTCTTAAAGATATGAATATATTCATAATCAAGCTCGACAATCCCATTGGGAGGATAAGGGAATGAGCCCATAACGGTCGCTCCTCCACTGGTGTTCATCGTGGTTTTTTTCTGCCAGATAATTGAACCCATAAAATCAAAGCCAATTTTCTCACACTGGGAAATTATCTCGGCATGAAGGGGTATAACCTTATACCGGCCATAGATAATAGCCCGGGCAAACTGATCGCCGATGTTGACACAAAGTCTTGAACCGGGCCTTAAAACTCTAAAACATTCCTGCCAGACAAGATACAAAGAGCACAAGTATTCGTAAAGGCTTTGGCCATAGCCAATCTGACCTGGCATTCCATAATCTTTTAAGTGCCAGTAAGGTGGAGAGGTGACCACTAAGTCAATTTGGGAGTCGCCAATTTCGCTCATCGAGCGGCTATCGCCAAGAATAATAGTTGCTTGATTTGGCATTTTTCTCTCTTAATTTTAATCGATTCTCGAGGGTTAATAAAGCCCAGGAATAAAGAAAAGGAAAAGAGTGATATTGACCTTTTTATCGTGGGAGAAATTGAGGAGAGCAAACTCCATGAACAACTATCTAATATCGAAAAAGAAATTGGTCGAGAAATAAACTATACCCTGATGACGAAAAAAGAATTCATGGAAAGAAAGGCCAGAGAAGATGGCTTCCTCCAGCGAATCATAGGTGAAGAAAAGTTAGTCTTAAAAGATAACCTGGATGTCTGTTGATGAACTTATTAAAGAGGGAAGCATCTATCCATTCAAAGCAACTCATGGCGAGATAGAGAGAGCGATGGAGATCGCCAGGCGCGATCTGAGCCTGGCCGAGCGACTTGTCGCTGAGAATCTGGATTGGTGCTTTTCTATTGCCTACAATGCTGTCTTCCAGGCATGCCGGGCTTATATGTTTCACCTGGGATATCGGCCGGCCAGCTCTGAAGCACATAAGACTACCTTCAGATTTATGCAAATTGTTATAGAAGAGCCATTTAAGAAATCCATTTCCTATTTTGATCAAGCCAGGAAAAAGCGTCACCGCACTCTATACGATGACGCTGGGGTAATCAATTAAAAAGAAGCAAAAGAATTGCTCAAACGAGCCAGAGAATTTCTGGAACATACAGAAAGCAAGCTAAAACAGAAATAGACGCAGCTATCGGGACAGTCTCTTTTCCTTTATATAGATCGGTTAAATTGGCATTTAATATCCGATTTGACTGTAGCTTATTATTCCTGATGGGGAGCCTGGCAAAGATTTCCAGATATGGGGATATGAGCAATGGAAAGGCGTCAAAGAAGGCGGCAACGCAGTCAACCGGGTTACTGACCTCTTTAAAAAGCTAATCGAGGCCTGGGCGGCCGATATTGACAGGGAGGAAGAGAAGCTGCAAAATCTTTAATATCTTGTATACCGAAGAAGATTTCCGCACTTTTGTTAACAAATTCACCTGGATTTTTGCCAGAACCTATGCTAACCGGGCACCGCATGAATATGTAGCCCTGTCTAAGGTCGGGCCCGAATATCAGCCTGAGTTTATTGAAGCGGCCCGATTCATCCGGGAGGCCGGCTTCAAGGCCCTTTATTACAACCGCCCCAACTTTTATTACATTCTGGACGGCAATTACTACTGGACGATGGATGACCCGGTCGAAGATACAAATTTGATCAATAGAGCTAAATTGTCCGATTACGAATTGATTAATGGCCACTGGCAATGGAAAGGCCAAAAGCAAGGTTAAGGAATTAGATCGACTAAAGGCGGAATGATTGGCCACGGCGAAAGTAGCAATCTCCCGCCTACTTGGAATATAATAAAGAAAATATGAAACAAGGAAAAGACCTATTTAAATTTTCTCCTCTTTATACTGACCTTTACCAGCTGGCCATGGGGCAGGCCTACTTTCTGGACGGCACCGCTGACCAACCAGCTGTCTTTGATTATTTTTTCCGGACAATACCCTTTGGCGGCGGCTATGTGATTTTCGCCGGGCTGGAGCCACTTCTTCAGGCTCTCGACAACCTGCACTTTTCTGACGAAGACCTCAATTACCTTCAAGCGTTGGATTTCCGTCAGGATTTTCTTGACTACCTGAGTAAGTTCCGTTTTACAGCCGATATCTTTTCGATGAAGGAAGGCGAAGTTGTTTTCCCGCTCGAGCCAGTCATGCGGGTAGAAGGAAAATTATTCGAGGCTCAGCTCGTCGAAACACTTCTTCTTAATCTCATTAATTATCAGAGTCTGGTGGCGACTAAAGCTTCTCGCATGCGGCTGGCAGCGGGCCAGCGGGTACTGAGCGACTTTGGCCTGCGGCGAGCACCTGCTCAGGGTGGTATTCTGGCTTCACGTTCAGCCATTATCGGTGGTTTTAACAGCACTTCCAATGTCGAGGCGGCCAGAATGTTTGACCTCGAGCCAGCCGGAACCATGGCTCATTCACTGATTGAAAGCCATGGCGACGAACTGCAGGCCTTCATAAAGTTTGTGGAGGCCAATCCGCAGCGGGCCATTCTGCTGGTTGATACTTATGATACACTGCGCAGCGGTTTACCCAATGCCATTAAAGCCGCCCGCGAGCTTGAAAAACGCGGTCTGAAACTTCAGGGTATCCGCCTCGACAGTGGCGACCTGGCCTATCTCTCTAAAAAAGCCAGACAGATGCTTGATGCGGCTGGGCTTAAAGAGGTAAAAATTGTGGCTTCCAACCTGCTGGATGAGCTGGTTATCAGAAGCCTTATCGAACAGGAAGCACCCATTGATATTTTTGGGGTCGGAACAAGACTAGTGACCGGTGCACCTGATGCAGCTCTGGATGGTGTTTACAAGCTGGCCGTCTTTAAGGGCCAGCCGAGAATGAAACTTTCTGACAATGTGACCAAGACCACTCTGCCTGGCCGAAAACAGGTGGCCCGATTCAGCGATGAAGAGGGATGCTTTGTCGCTGATGCCATTCATCTCGCCGAAGAAGATTTACCGCCAGAGATGTTTCACCCTTTTGAGCCAGAAAAATTCCTTAGCCTGAGCCGGTATCGAGATGAAGAGCTCCTGAGCAAAGTCATGGAAAAAGGGCAGAAGCTTACGGTTGAAAACAAGGTGGAGAGGATAGCTGCTTACAGTCGAGAGCGACTCTCACATCTTCCGCCGGAGCATAAAAGATTTGAATATCCGCATATTTACAAAGTTGGCCTGAGTCCGAAACTCCTGGCCAGACGTAATAGTTTAATCCGCCGCTACCGGCAAAATTTTGAAGAAAGTTGAAAGGAAGCTGAGATGAAAGCTCTGATTGTGGTCGATCTTCAAAATGATTTTGTTCCGGGCGGAAGCCTGGCTGTCCCCGGCGGTCATGAAATTATCCCCATTATTAACCGCCTGGAGGAGAAATTCCCACTGGTCGTAGCGACCCAGGACTGGCATCCAGCCAATCATTTGAGTTTTGCTTCCAACCATCCCGGGAAAAAAGTGTATGAGACGGTTATCATTGATGGACTGGAGCAGATTCTCTGGCCGGACCACTGCCTCCAGGGAAAAGAAGGAGCCAGACTGGTTTCGGGTTTTGACGATCGGCCCGTCGAGGCTATTTTTAGAAAAGGAACCGACCCTCGAATTGACAGCTACTCCGGTTTTTTCGACAATGGCCGGAAAAAATCCACCGGGCTGAGTGACTATTTGCGGGGTCGTGGTGTGCGACAGGTTTATCTTTGCGGGCTGGCCGCCGAATTCTGCGTGCTGTATACGGCGCTCGATGCACTGGAGCTTGATTTTGAGACCTACTATGTCGAGGATGCCACCCGCGCCCTGAGCGAAGAGGGCTTTCACCAGGCAAAAGAGCAGGTGGTTAAGCGGGGTGGAATATTATTAACCTCAGCCGAGATTAATTAGCCGGTAGCCAGCAGGATTCATTAAGAGATCTGAACATTACAGATGTAATTTTAAAAGAATGAATTAGCAGTGCATTTAATAAATGATATCAATATTCCTAAATATTCCTATGGTATCAATGACCTTATTTAGTTCTCTATCCATGGGGAAACACTGAGTTGAAGCCTGGAGGAATAAAATGTTTTTCCCTCAGATGGAAGGCGGAAGGAAGAAAAAGGTCGGGCGGCAGCTATCCTGCCAGCCAAATACACTCCCCTGATCATTTTGACCTGGCAGAAAATTTAGCCAGATGCGGAGAAAATAAAGACTGAGATTTATTTTTCATTATGTCTCGCCGTAAAGACGGGTATTTCATCTGGCTAATTAATTATTGGTTAATTAGATTAATTAACCATCCCCAGCCATGGCCAACGCCCTTCCCCCTGGCCTCTTTTAGACAGCTATGGCCTGACTCCGGTCAGCTCGATGAGCGGTGTGCCGACCTGAGCCAGACCTTTTTTACTTTTTGAGTCTTGTTTTTTTCTAAATCAATTTGTTTTTATATATTTTTATTTTAACCTGTTAATCTGCCTATTATTATTTCCTTTCTTTATTTTTTGTTTACTAATTTTTTAATTACTCTCTGCTGGGGCTAATTCGGTTTTTCACCTGATTTTCAGCGTTCATTGAATTCTGCTTACCAGCCTGGTTTTTTCTTATTTACTTTACTTTTTTATCTCCGCTTTGATTTTTTAATTTGTCTTTTCCCTCGCCTTTATTATGCCTGCCGGGTTTTCGGCTGCCATTTCTGGCCTTTTCGGGCCGGGGCCGGTAGTGGCCCTGGGCTGCTTTTTCTGGCTTCAAATCTGAAAGCAAAAGACGCTTCTGTTCTTTTTTTTCTTCAAAGCTACGCGGCACATAGACAGACTTCCCTGTTTCTGGATCTATTCCGGTGTAATACATGCAGGTTGAGCGGGTCATCGGAGTTGGTGTAAAAATCTGCACACCTTCGACCGGCTTTTCCCCTTGAGCTTCAAGCTTCTGGATGTATTGAGCCAGTTCCCTGGCTTCTTTTAATGTTGTTCCCGGATGAGCGACCATAAAATAATATTTGAGGTGCTGCTTTTTGTCACCGCTTAACTTCTGGAAAAGGTGCCTGAATTCTTCAAGCGGTACCGGGCTTTTGTTCATCAGGCGAAGGACCTCAGGCGAGACATGCTCTGGTGCAATTTTGAGCAACCCTGAAACATGATGACTGACGAGCTCCCGCAAATACTCGGGGCTGCTTAAAGCCAGGTCATAGCGGATGCCGCTCCGCACAAAAACTTTTTTCACCCCCGGTATGGCCCTGGCCCGGCGCAGAAGATTGATCAGGCGGCGGTGGGAGCGGTCAAGTTTCGGGCAGGTCAGGCAGAAACCGCGTTCGCAGTCATGGCAATCCATTCCATACATGTTGGCTGTCGGGCCGCCCAGATCATCTATATAACCTTTAAATTCTGGATGGCGGGTCAGACGTCTGATTTCCTCGAGTATTGATTCTTCCGAGCGGGAGATGATCCGGTCTCCCTGATGAAGTGAGAGCGAGCAAAATGAACAGCGACCAAGACAGCCACGATGCGTCACCACCGAAAATTTAGCCATTTCGAGCTCATGATAATCGGCCGGAATGAAGCGGCTGAAGGGCAGGCTATAAATCCAGTCCAGGATCTCCGGCGTATAGTCAGCCGCCCGATACTGCAGGACATAGCGGTTGGCATGCTTTTGAGCCAGGTTTTTGTAATTGGCCAGCGCCCTCTGGGCTTCAACAAACTTCTCCGGCAGCAAAGCGACCTCTTCATATGATGGTATTTCTTCAAAATCAGGTGGCAGGTCGTGACTGATAAGGGCCGTGCCAGGAATGCCAGTGAGGGGACGGCCCTCACCCAGCCGACGCGCCACCTCTATCACCTGCAGTTCACCCGGGCCGTAGACCAGCAAATCCGCCCGCGAATCGAGAAGGATCGAGCGGCGGACTCTGTTTTCCCAGTAATCATAGTGAGCCAGACGGCGGAGTGAAGCCTCAATTCCACCTATTACTATCGGAATATCGTGATATGCCTCCCGCAGCCGGTTACTGTAGACAATGACCGCCCGATCAGGCTTACCCGATCGGTAACGGGCACTGGCATCTTTCTCGCGACGGCGAAGAAGCGGACTGTAGTTGGCGAGGCAGCTATCAATGGAGCCGGAAGTAACACCGAAAAAAAGCCGTGGCCGCCCCAGACGCTTGAAATCCTCAGCTGATGTCCAGTCGGGGCGGGCAATGACGCCGACTTTATAGCCCTCAGCATCAAGCACCCGGGCTATGACGCCAACCGGCGACAGGGGGTGATCGGCATAAGGATCGCCGCTGACCAGAATGATATCAAAGTCTTTCCCTTCCAGGGCAATCATGGTTCGAACTAACCTCGATCCAGCCTTTTTCGCCGTTCTTCAACGGTCTTCATTATGATATTTTACCAGAAAAAAGCCGGGCTCTTTCGCCCGCTGACCAGCACCCTGTTTTTCACCGCGCCTGTTTTTTCCCACGGTGATATAACTTTTGAGACATTAGATTCTGCCCTGGCTTGGATATTTTATCCAATTTTCTGATAAGCCGCCTTTAGCCAGCCAGCTCGACCTTACTAGCCTGCTCCGACCATTTTTAAAGCCAGAAAAACTATCGCTCTTTATCTGGCCTCTTCAGCTGTTTCACCGTCAAACGGGCTGGCTTTTATTTCTTCGGGTGTCAGTTTGTCGGTCACCAGCCATTTATACCATTTGAGAGCCGATTCAACCAGGATAATCACGGCCAGAACCATGATGGCCATGGATAAGACGACCAGTAAAATATTTCCCTGAGGCAGGTAGCTATTAACGATATTGAGATAAGCAGCATAGAGGGTCGTCGCACTGATGAACAAAAAGGGGACAAGTGTAATCCACAGATAACGGGACTTGCCCTTTTTGATGATAACCGTTGTGCCCAGAGCAAGGGCAATAGCTCCTAAGAGCTGGTTGGAAGTGCCAAAAAGAGGCCAGATGGTGGAGATGTTGCCGCCATAGACGAGATACCCCCAGCAGAAAGAAATTAAAAAACTGGTAAGAATAATACCGGGCCACCAGTTGGTATTCTTAAGTGGCTTATAAATCAAGCCACCAGCTTCCTGCAGCAGATAACGGCCAACACGCGTGCCGGCATCAATCGTTGTTAAAATAAACAGGGCCTCAAAAAGGACAACAAAATGATAGATATAAGCGCCAAGTTTGGACAGAAAAGGAATTTTGGAAAAAATGAAGGTCATGCCGACGCCGAGGGTGACGGCTCCGCCCGGCCGCCCGGCCACATTTTCTCCGACCAGCTGAGATAGAGCCGGCAAATCGACCACCTTCATGCCCAATTTTTCAAAGACCTCAGGCGGAACATTTATGGCAAAGTAATCAGCTGGAATCAGGCTGGTAGCAGCAATCAAAGCCATCAGAGCGACAAAGCCTTCGGCCAGCATGGCTCCATAGGCAATGGGCAGGATATCTTTCTCGTTTTTGATCATCTTGGGTGTTGTGCCAGAGGAAATTAAAGCGTGAAAGCCGGAGAGAGCCCCACAGGCAATGGTGATAAACAGGAAGGGCCAGACCTTGCCCGGAATAATTGGCCCACCGCCATGGATGAAAGGGGTAAAGGCCGGCATTTTAATCGCCGGATTAACGATGATCACCCCTATGGCCAGAAGGAAAATGACCCCGAGTTTCATGTAAGTGCTGAGATAATCACGAGGGACAAGCAGCAGCCAGACAGGTAAAACAGCGGCTAAAAATCCATAAGAAGCCAGGATAACAGTCATCTGTTTGGCATCAAACATTAAAAACTGGCCGAGGGCAGTTCTGGAGATGAATGGGCCGGAGGCAACGGCGATTATCAACAGACTGACTCCGATGATGGTAGCACCGGCAATATCATTGGGTCTGATCCACTTCATATAAATCGCCATCAAAAAGGCGATGGGGATGGTGATGCCAACGGTAAAAGTCGCCCAGGGGCTATTAAACAAGGCATTGACAATTACCAGGGCCAGGCCAGCCATGGCGATGATGAGAATAAAAATGACCGCAATGGCTGTCGCCACGCCCGTTACTTTGCCGACTTCCTTGCGGGAAATATCAATAATCGAAGCCCCATCATATCGAACTGAGGCAAATAGAATGACCATATCATGGACAGCACCGGCCACCACTGCTCCAATCAAGATCCACAGAGCACTGGGCAGATAACCAAACTGAGCAGCCAGCACCGGCCCGACCAGCGGTCCAGCTCCGGCGATAGCAGCAAAATGGTGGCCGAACAAAACCCATTTATTGGTCGGCACGTAGTCATAGCCATTTTGCAGGCGGTAGGCAGGAGTTGTTCGCGATGGATCGACGGCCAGAACTCTGGCGGCAATAAAAGCCCCATAAAACCGATAGGCCAGAGCATAAACGCAGGCTCCGATGATAACCAGCGTCAGTCCGTTCATCTTATTATTCCTTTTAAAAAGAAATAATTAGAGGTAAGTATAGCAAAAAATTGACAGACTGGTGATGGGTAAAATGGGGACGTGATACTCTGTCCCCAAAAATCTTCTCCCCTGTTACCGGTATATGGGCAAGAGAAAATCGGGGACAGAGTATCACGTCCCCATGAAACGGGCTCATATCTTTAATAGCGTTTAGGTTTAAGGCCAGCGATTTATTCAAAAGAGTCATTTTGCTCTAACCTCATAAATAAAAGACAAAGGTCAGAGCTAAAATGTTGTCGTAAATTTTAAGGAAAAGTCTTATCTTTGCTTTTCCACAAAAGCCACCAGCCTGTCCAGAAAATCGGGGATAGCCGCTACTACCCGGTTCCAGTTGGGAATATGCGGGGAATAAAGAGGATCTTCCAGAAATTTTTCGCCGGCCATCTGGAGAGCCCTGGTAAAAGCTTCAGCCATCAGACTTTCCTTGTGAAAGTCGAACACCAGACCGTTTATTTCTGATTCATCCTGATATCTTTTGACATAATCTTTGGCCGTCCGCTGATAATTGACAATGAGGGTACGGAGAGTGGCTTCCGACATAACTATACCCCCCATCGCCAGATTTCTGAAAATCGCCCGGGCAATATCAATTGACATCTTCATCAATCCGGTTGATGGATCCTCAGCTGAAAGCGGCTGATGTTTGTGTTCATAGGTTTCAAGAATTTCCGTCTGGCAAATGCGCCTCAGAGAATAATTTCTGTAAACCTCAGCCAGCGTTTCCACTTCGATTCCCCAGTCGGCCGGTATGCGGTTAATTCTGGCCAGCTCGGTAATCATCGAAAACTCGCCGGCCAGTGGATAGCGAAAGCTTTCCAGGTAGGTCAGAAACGGCAGGTGGCCATAGATTCTGATCAGGCTGGTGACCAGTGGAAAATAAAACAGCCTGGTCACCCGGCCATGCATCCTGTCGGTTACCCGGGCGTAATAGCCCTTACAGAAAGCATATTCAATGCGGGGCGAGGCAATTGGATAGCAAAGTCTGGCCAGCAGCTCTCTTGAATAGTTAATTATATCGCAATCATGGAGAGCGATAATTTTACTTTCGTCACGGGCTAAGATGTAGCCATAGGCCAACCAGACTGAACGGCCCTTTCCATCACCTCCAGGCGATAAATCTTCCTCTTCCAGAACGCGATAAAGCTCACCCGCTTCTGGCCCCGAGGCCCAGATCACACAGTGTTCTTGCGGCAGAACAGAAAAGATTTCTTTTGTGCGGTGGAAATCCTCCCTTTTATCCGTTCTACCCAGGACAATGACTATTTCGTGAAGATAATCTATGTCCTTAAGCTGACTGAGAATTCCATTCAGGGCAGGCGAACCAAGTTCGGCCGGCGTTACCGGCAACACCAGAGCAATCGGTCGGTGGCGATTAAACTGGCGCAAATTGTCTTCCATACTCCCAAGCTTAAGCTCCCCCAGACGATGAAAAGTTGGCACCACTCCCGTTTGACAGAAATCAGCCATGTTAGTCTCCTTTCCGACTGAATTTATTCATTCTTTGCTTGTTCAATCCGCTGGCCGTCGCTCCCTGCGGAGAGAACAGCCGGCATCATTATTTCCAGCGGCTTCCGCTTGAACTGGAAAGATACCGCTCATCAAAAGCGCGACCAATACGATCTGACTTCAGCCAGTTCTCAATAGCCTCTGCCCAGCCGGCCGGACCGGCTTTTCTCGTTTTATAAATCTTTTTTGAGAGTTTTTTGAGCCCTGCTGTCTGGCCATCCTGCCTGGCTACCAGCACCGGCACTTCCACTTCTTTCAGCATCGGCCAGTCATTAGCCGCATCACCCAAACCGACGGTCATGATCTGACCAAATTTTCGGCGGTAAAGTTTTTTCAAGAGGCGGACCGCCCGCCCTTTATCGTTACTGCCTGTCAGATGAAAAAACCGACCACCCCTGACCACTTTCAGCCCGGCCTCTCTGGCCTTTTGCCGAAAAAGTTTAACACCAGCTGTGTCTTCCAGCCAGCAGGGTTCATCATATTCACGCCGCCTGGCCAGCCTGGCCTCTCTCAGGCTTAATCCTGTTATTCTGGCAATTTCTTCGGGCTGGCAATCCCCAAAGCCCTTTACTGGCACTTTATATTTTTTCCTGAAGTTAATTAAAAATCGCCGTAGCTGCTGATAAGGTAGACCAAGTTCAAGGACAACATAGCTTCCCCGGCGTTTTGGCCTGACCCCCGCGCTTGTGAGTTGCTCCGGAGTAAAATAGCCCGGCGGTATGAAAATTGCCCCGCCATTTTCTACAATAAAAGGATGCTTCAAACCGAGCTTTCTGGCCACAGATTCAGTCTCAGCTCTGGTCTTACTGGTACAGAGAACAACCGGCACCTGTCTTCTCCTCAGTTCCTTTAAAGCTGGCCTGGCTGCCTCAAAGCTATAAGTCTCGCTGTCAAGAAGAGTACCATCGAGATCAGTAAAGACTATAGCTCGACAGCCCATTAAACAGCTCCTTTCGGTCTTTATGATTAACTAACAGGCTTGTTTCTTTCCGGAATAGCTTTATTTTTAAGATAACAAAGGCCAGAAAGCCCTGTCAATAAAATTTTTCGAAGAGCCGGATGTGTTATCCTGCGCTCTTTTTAATATTATTTTAATTTTAAACGCCTGGTACGTCCAGGAACTGCCAGATCTGGCTGTAGAGTTTTTACCTCTTGTTCAGGCTGATTTTCCTATGCTATTTGAGCTAATTTTGTGGTTTGCCTCAAAACGATTTTAGCTGCCTGAACTTAAATCATAGCTGCCACCGGGACTTCTTGAGCTTCCAGGTCGAGCTCCCATTGTCCCGGCGCAGCCCCGCTTCTATATTCAAATAGCCAGCGGTAGATAGGGGGCGAATTAAATCTTTAAAATCATGAGCCAGCCACACCTTCCAGAAAAATTTTTTCCATGTCCGGAGATGCAATCTGCTTAAGCTCCTCAGTCAGACTTTCATCCTGAAGCACCGGGCCGAGGTTAAGGCTGGAAAAATAGCCGAAGTTTACTCCAGACAGATTCTCACCCAGTTTTTCGCTTAATCTGGCCGCCAGTTCCTCTCTGCTTTGGAGCAACTGATAGACCCTCCAGCTCGTTTTGAGTTTTTCTATTTCTCCAGAGCAAACAATTTTCCCCTTATTAATTAAGACCACCTCATCACAGACCCGTTCGACCTCAGGCAGAATATGAGATGAAAGGAAAATAGTCGTGCCCCGCGCCTTAAGTTCCAGAATGAGGTTCCTGATTTCATACATGATGATAGGGTCAAGTCCGGTGTATGGTTCATCAAAAATAAGGAGGTCGGGCTGCCCGATAGTGGCCACCCCGAAAGCTACTTTTTGCACGGTGCCTTTGGAGAGAGTTTTTATTCTTCTGTTAAGATGCTCGCTGAGCCCCAGCTTATCAACCAGAGCCGGAACCAGCTCAGAAGCCTGGCTGTGGCTCAGGCCGGCACCTCTGGCCGCTAATAACAACATCTCTTTGACGGTCAGAAAAGGATAAAGGCTGGCTGACTCCTGAAGATAGCCAATTTTCGGAGTGGCCGCGGGGAGAGACTGCTTTTTTTCTGGAATATAGGTGACTTCTCCCGCCTCCGGCTTTAATAGATTCAGAATAATTCTCAGGGTCGTGGTTTTGCCCGCACCGTTGGGGCCGAGGAAACCGGTCAGTTTATTCCTCGTGATAGAAAAGTCAACGCCCTTTAATGCTTCTTTGCCTTTTCTGTTGAGGAATCCTTCTTTATAGGTCTTTTTCAAACCACGCACCTGGAGAGCCAGAAGCCCGGCATGGTCAGGATTGGAAGCCACCTGAAGGTTATTTTTAGTGGCCAACGATTTAAAAACCAACCAGGACAGGAAAATCAGCAGGGCTGAGAGGATCAGGATGTAAATTAACTGCCAGGCCAGCCCCTCCACCCAATCAGGTACGAAGGCTAAAATTAGAAGGTTGTTCAAACTCAGATGACGCAATTCGCCACTTCTCAAAAGCTCTTCGCCCGCGAACACGTCTGAAAAAAGAAGGGCGAGGACCAATGATATAAAGAGGACGCCCACAAAATTTAAGACACCTTTCACCAGACCGGCCAGTAAAAACCCGGCTGAGCTAAGGTAGATGGTCAGAACCAGTCCACGAGCAAGCATTCTAAGAATTTCATGGGCGGCAGACCAATCATGAGTAATGGCCAGGCCGATAAATGAGGCGCCACCAACCAGGATATAGGCCAGCAAAACCAGGATGAGCACAGCCAGCAATTTCCCCCAGAATAAGTCAGACAGCTGGAAACGAACGACCAGCGGGTCAATCTGTTTAGACTCAAACTCATCTCGAATCAATCCGCCGCTGAGCAAAACCGAGAGAAAAGCAAAACTCATGCCCATATCGCTGGCTGCTGCCTCCGGTGAGCGGGCAAAAAAGACAAGATAAAGGCAGTAAAGAAGATAAGCAACAACTATGGTGACTTGAAGCTGACTGGTTCTCAGGATTTTTTTCCAGGTTACTTTAATGACTTCACCGATCATCAACCCTTCTCCTTTATTTTGAATATTTCGAGCTTTTTCTAGCTTATGCCCATCAATTCTAAACATCAAGAGAAATTTGGCACCAGGATTTTATAAGGTCTAAATAATTGCAGACGATAATAACGACCTTTTTTTCTCAGGAGATGAGAAAAAAATCTTTTCTAAATCGTCTTTACCTGTAAAGTTAGGTTGACGGCAGGAATAGCCAGCGTCAAGGAAAGTTGACTTATCATTTTACTCAACTGAGCTGTCTGGTCAGGACAACGAGAGCCGGGAAAGCTGGCATTGGTCTTGCAACTTAAAAGTTCCTGTTCGCGAGCAGAAAAATTTTTAAAGGAGGTCAGTATGAAGAACAGCACATTAAAAAAATTTATGGTGATCACACTCATCGTAGCTGCAGTTTACAGTCTATTGCCGGCTCTGGCTCAGGCAGCCGCACCGGCCAAAGGAAAATGCTTCGCCGAATTTGAAAGGTGCATCAATGAGGATGTCCGGACAGGCTTCCTGAAGGCCGCTATTGATTATCTGGACTGCGAAGTAGCTCTTGCTTCTTGCCTGGTCCATCAGTTTACCTGATAAGTACCAGAGATCATCAAGGCTGAACAAAAATGAAAAAATCGAGAGCTATAGAAAAAACTAAAGTTAGCCAGGAGAAAGGGCCCGTTTCTCCTCAGGGCTCAGGAAAAAGACAGACTGTTTTCCCGCTGGTTTTGACCCTTTTGTTCCTCTTCTCAGGATTACTCGTTTTTACCCCAGGCACTCTCCAGCCAGCGGCCAGAAGCAAGAAAATAGTAGAAAAGCTTATTCCCATCGCTGAGGACAATTCTTTTCACTTCGGCCAAGACGAGAACTATATTTTCAATTCGCCAGCCAAGCTGGAAGTCGCGGGAAGCAATATCTATGTCCTGGATAGTCTTGACGACAGGTTGCGCATTTTCGACCTCGGTGGAAAATTTGTCGGATCAATCGGTCAAAGAGGCAAAGGACCGGTGGAATTCAACCATCCTCAGGGTCTGTTTATTGACCCGATAAAAGAAAAGATTTACGTAGCTGATACCAGAAACCTGAGGGTTCAGATTATGAATCTCCAGGGAAAAGAAGCCTCCACACTGCAGCTTACCTTCCCGCCGCTGGCTGTGACTGTCTTAAAAGACAAACTTCTGGTAGCTGCTTTTCCTGGACAGGCTATCGTTATGAAAGGGGAGCCGTTGATCAGAATCTATAACTCCGATTTCAAAGAGATCGGCGCCTTTTTAAAACCTGTTAAGGCCAGCGACACCAGCGTCAACCTCCTGGCCAATCAGTTTGTCATGAAAAAGGACAAGCTCGGCCAGCTGGTCTGTGCTCGCCAGTTCTGTCTTAACGAGATACAGGTTTACGACGCCGATGGGCATCTCAACCATCGCTTCGAAATACTTTATAAGGCAGCAAATCTGGCCAGCCCGGGAATTGACGTTACCATTAAAAATGACCTGGATGTCCAGAAGATCGCTTATTTCGTGGCAGACGTCGCCTTTGATTCACAGAATAATTATTATCTCCTGGCAGGAAACACCGGGCTCAAATCAGACGGTTTGCCGGAGAGAGGTCGTGAAATTTATAAATACAACTCCCAGGGTGAGTATCTGGGCACAATCCTTCTTCCGGAAAAGGCGGTTTTGATCAGCTTTGGTGCTGATGATTCTCTCTACCTCCTTGATTCCAATTTTACCCTGAGGAGATTCAAGATCGGATGAGCAGGGAAAGACGGCAAAAGCTGGTGAAACGTTTAAAGGCAGTACTTGTAACGGGCTGGTGTCTGGTCCTGCCGCTCCTTATATTTTCTGGTTGGTGGGGTTATAAGAATTATCGCCGCTTCGAGCAATGCCGTGAGATCAATCAAACGCTGATAAATGAGCTGAAGAGAGCCGGCGGGCAGGTCAGGGCTCAAAAGAGTTTTCTCGAGGAAGGAGACCGCTTAACATCTCCGTTGTCGCTATCTCTTCTCGATGGCCAGCTCATAAAGCTCCAGCCGGATGAAACTTATCTACTTATTTTTATCAGTACCGGTTGTCCGGCCTGTCTGGAAATAGCTCTGGATATTTATGCCCAACTTCGTCCATATGAGGAAAAAGGACTGAGGGTTATATCGATCAGCCGCAATCTGGTTGAGGAATTAGCCGACCTGGCAAGTGCCAGAAACTGGCCAATGGCTATGGCTCATGACTCTACCGGGCAACTGCACCGGCTTTTCCAGATAGATGGCCTGCCTTCCATTATACTTATCAAGCAAGGAATTATTGGTATCAAGGCTAACGCTCTCTCTATTGATAGAAAGTTGCCGAATTTAAAGGAAATAATTGCGGAAACCTTCGTGGATAGGGCAACCTGACAGAAAGAAAGTTCCAGGCCCGCTGAGCAAGGCGGTTTCCTGGACAGCAGGGCAGACGTATGCCTTTCTTAGATGTTGACATGCTCGCTAGAATGACCTTTCTGCTACTCAAATATCGCCCCGTCAGCACTTAAAGTTTGACTAATGAGGTCAGAGTCAGGATAATAAGAACATGGCTTACACAACGTCTCTTCGTGGTTATACTTTAAAGCGCCTGGAGGAAATAGGACAGGCCGACATTATTGTTGGTATACCCTGCTTTAATAATGATAAGACCATTACTCATGTCATGCAGATGGTTAGCCACGGACTGGATAAGTTTTACCGCGACAAAAAAAATCTCATTTTTATTGCCGACGGCGGCTCGACCGATGACACCCGGGAAGAAGCCAAAGAATTTCAGATTAAGCCCTGGCAGGAAAAGCTGGTCTCCATCTATCGTGGGATAAGTGGTAAAGGCTCAGCCCTGCGTTCGGTGTTTGAGGCCGCCTGCCGGCTTAAGGTTAAAGCCTGCGCCGTAGTTGATGCTGATTTAAGAAGCATTACATCTGATTGGGTCTTTAATCTGCTCAATCCAGTGCTCGAGAAGGGCTTTGACTTTGTAGCTCCGGTCTACCTGCGGCACAAGTATGACGGAACGATTACCAACAACATCGTCTATAATCTCACCCGGGCGGTTTACGGGAAGAGAATCCGTCAGCCAATCGGAGGCGATTTTGCTTTCAGTTTGCCCGTAGCCAGTTTTTATATGAATCAGGAAGTCTGGGAAACGGATGTCGCCCGCTACGGTATAGATATCTGGATGACGACCAACGCCATTATTCAGAATTTTAAGATTTGCCAGGCCAATCTGGGTGTCAAGATCCATGATGTTAAAGATCCGGCTAAACATCTCGGGCCAATGTTCAGACAGGTGCTGTGGGTATTATTTACGCTGATGGAACAGCATGAAAGCTACTGGAAAATGATTAAAGGCAGCCAGCCGGTGTCCACCCTGGGAGAGATAGAAGCCAGAGAGCCAGAGACGGTGGAAGTTACCCTGCCTGAATTGATTTACAGATTTAGAGTTGGTTATCATCAGTTCTCGCCGTTGTGGAAGGAGATTTTCTCTGAGGGGGTCTTTCAGGTGATAGAGAAAGCGGCCCGGTTGCCATTGGAAGAATTTTCCTTGCCGATTGAAAGCTGGGTAAAGATTCTCTACGAGCTGGCGGCCACTTTCCATACCTGGTCGAGAAACCGCTTCAAAATCATCGAGCTCGTCACACCGCTATATTATGGTCGGCTGGCTGATTTTGTGCGGAGTACCTGGGAAATGGATTCAATAGAAGCTGAAAAGGTGGTGGAAGAGCAGGCCCGGATTTTTGAAGACAATAAAGATTATTTGCTGCAGATGTGGGAAGAAAAAGCCAGGCTTCCCGAAAACAACACCAGCGATTGGCAAATTTATGATTGATAGATGGGGACGTGATACTCTGTCCCTAGGGCCTGGTAAACCTTCTCAGCTTGTTTTCCATATCGCGGAAATGCGTGCCTTTCCAGAAAATCCGGCCACAGACAGGACAAAGAGCAAAGGCTGATGCCTGTTCATAGATGAAGGGTGGCACCAGATTTCTGGCGCGGTCTTTGGGGAGACTTTTTAGCTCGGCGTTACAATCCAGGCAGCGCGAGTTTGGTTTGATCTTATCCCTGAGTTTAAAATGATCAAGAACCTGCTCAACCTGCTCCTCCCAGCGCTCGCTTTCAATGAGAAGAAATCTACCCTGCAGGGATTCTATCTTTTTGACTTTCTTTATCAGTTCGTGGTCCCGGGTGAGAATAATGCGATTTTCTTTTGCTGCCAGCTCTATGAGTTTTGCATCCTCAATTTTTGAATAATAGCTGACATCAAAACCAAGGAGGCGCAACCAGCGGGCCAGCTTCCCCACCATACAGTCTGCTATGAAAAGGGGACGTGATACTCTGTCCCTAGATTTTTGCTCCGGTGATCCAGCTAACTCATTCATAATAAACGAGATAATTTTTCAGGCAGGGACAGGATAACCTGTCCCCCATTTTCTATCTTCAATTATATCAATAAGTTACCTAAGTGAAAAAGAGGGACAGAGTATCACGTCCCCTTTTATAAACCAAGGAATTGGACGGCCAGACCTGAAATAAAAATGACCCCACCCGCCAGCGCGTGCGAATACCTTTCGAGCTTGCCCAGTTTGACAAAACTCAAACCCCAGCTGGACAGAGCAATAATGGTCAGCATGGTCAATATGGTGGCCAGACCAAAGGCTGCTGTCACCATGATCACCCCGGTCACCGAATGCTGGGCAGCCGGATACATGACCAGTGGAATCAACGGTTCGCATGGCCCAAAAACAAAAATCAGAAATAACACCCAGGGAGTTATATTTTCCTTTTCCTTTCTCTTTTCCTCATGGATATGAAGGTGCCCTCCATCATGACTATGCGTATGGACATGAGTTTCGCCATCAGCATGGTGATGAAGGTGAGAGTGAGGCTTCGAGCGGTAGGCTTTCCTCAATCCCCAGACTAAATAAACCAGCCCAAAACCAATCAACAGCCAGGCTGCGATCATCCCCCGGGTTGATTCAACCTTTTCCAGATGTCCAACGGCCAGCCCCAGCCCCACTCCCAGAAATCCCAGGGCAACCGAGCTCAGGACATGCCCCAGGCCACACAGAGCCGAAATAATCATGGTCTTCGACAACCGCCAGTTCCTGGCCCGAGCAATGGCAATAAACGGCACGTAGTGATCAGGCCCGATGACCGTATGAACGAATCCTAAGGTCACCGCCGTCCCTACCAGAAGCCAGATATTCTGCATAAGCCGTACACCTCTCATGGAAAATGGACGGTAGGGGACTCGAACCCCCGACCTCAGCGTTGCGAACGCCGCGCTCTCCCAGCTGAGCTAACCGCCCATGCTTGCTCGACAGATATTAAACTGCGCACTATTCAGCTACGCACTAAATTTAACCAAATCCGCTACTAATTTACCATTTTAAGCTGTTTTTTTCTACCGGCCGGCCAGGCGTCCGGCAGATATTTCCATTTTCTCCGGAATTTAAGCTCCTATCTGGTTTGGTTTAAGAGCTAGGCAAACGCCTGCCGCATCAGGCACTTCAAATAGTATCAGATCGTCACAATGAAAATCTGAACACTTTTACTCGAATTATAACCGCATTTGCCTGTTTACCTAACAGCATCAATGTATCCCGAAGATGAATGTGCTGATCGCGCTGCCAGCCTACTCAATAACCACCTCATGGTGGCCCTTTACCAGCTCACCAATAACCCAGGCCTTCTCGCCCAGCTTCTCCAGGAGCTTAACCGCAGCTTCAGCATCTTTCTTCGCCACCACCGCCACCAGGCCGATCCCCATATTCAGGGTGCGAAACATTTCTCTATCGGCTATTTCTCCACGGCGCTGAATTTCCTTGAACAGGCGCGGCACCGGCCAGCTCCCCCGCTTGATTCTGACCTGTAATCCCTCCGGAATAACCCGCGGGATATTGTCATAAAAACCACCGCCGGTGATATGAGCCATCGCTTTGATTTCAATTTTCTTCAGGGCCTGAAGCACCACCGGTGTATAAATTTTGGTTGGCTTGAGAAGCTGTCGTCCCCAGTCGCCCTTTAACTCTTTCTCTGTAAAAACCCGCCGGGCCAGCGAATAGCCGTTGCTGTGAAGTCCGGATGAGGCCAGTCCGATGACCTTATCGCCAGGACGGCAGCGGCAGCCATCAATTATTTTACCGGCATCAACCAACCCAACACAGAAACCGGCCAGATCCCATTTACCGGGCTCATAGAGTCCAGGCAGCTCCGCCGTCTCTCCGCCAATCAGGGCGCAATTAGCCTGCCGGCAGCCGCGAGCGATACCCTTTACCACCTGCAAGAGCTGATTCTTGTCCAGCCTCCCGCAGGCAATATAATCAAGGAAAAAGAGTGGCTCGGCTCCGACGACCGCTACGTCATCAACATTCATGGCCACCAGGTCGATGCCGATGGTGTCATACTTCTTCAGGAGATCAGCAATCATGAGCTTGGTGCCGACCCCATCAGTGGACGCAACCAGAACTGGTTTTTTCATTCCTTTAAGCCGCGGAGCAAAAAGCCCGCCAAACCCGCCGATTGAGCTCAGAACTTCAGGTCGTTCGGTCATCTTTACCAGTGGTTTGAGTTTCTTTACAAAATCATTGGCCTCATCTATGTTGACGCCCGCCTTCTTATAAGTCAGTCCGGCCATCGGCCTCTCCTTTCAATTTTCGGCTCTGCACGCTTCCGCTTAAAATTATCATCAGGCGACTTTCGAGTCAAATATTTCAAGCCCGAGTCCTATCCAGACCCGAAAAACATTCGCCTGGCTTTAGCCCATTCTTCTCCAGGCAAAGACTTAATTTTTTTTCTTATTTCCACTCCAGGGCGTAGCGCTTGACCAGGCGCATACCTTCCTCATCTTCTTCGATCGTATAAAGCTTGCCGTATTTAATTGCCATAGCCCTGTCCGGCAGTACAACTCTGGCTACATACCGCCCGTTAGCATCAAAGACATCATAGATGACGCCTTTTTCCACTTTTTCTTTGGTATAGGGTCTGACGTAAAGCCAGCCGCGCTCATCCATGACAAAATCCTGGAAGGCAGGGAAATATTTGGACCATTCGATAGTGATATCTGAAGGTGCACCCTCCTCTCCAAAGGTTTCCTTGATTTTCCTGTCCTTATCTTCCTGGGTCAGTATTTCTGGATCGTAATTTTTGATAATCTTCCTGACGGTTTTCCCCTCCGAATTCAGCACATTAAATGTATAGTCGGTCGTTACTCCCCACAGCACATCGCCGTCAGCCGTCAAACCAAAATAAATATAGGGCGGGAAAGGATTGAAAACGGGATATTTGGCCATTTGCACAGATGCCACTGTCAAAAGCGGTTTCAGCTCGGAGTCAAACCAGACGAGCTCTTCTCTGGCTTCTTCACCTACTACCATCTGAGTGGCTATAATATCTCCCTTAGCATTTACTCTGACATCCATAAAACTTCGCGTCTTGTCAGGCAGAGCTCTGATAAACTGGCCATCAAGGCCAAAGATAACGACCTGGCGCGATAGACTATCGCAGACAGCGAGACTTAGCTGGGGTGTAAGGCAAAAGCTCCGCGGGCTCTGAAATTCACCTGGCCCCTGACCTCGCCTGCCAATAGCTCTGATGAAATTGCCCTGTGGGTCATAAACCTTGATCTGAACGGCTTTATCATCAAGCACATAGATATTTCCAGTTTGATCCGCTTCAACAGCTCTTGGATTAAGCAGCATGGCCTCCTCATTGCCTGTTTTCCCGAGCACCAGTTCCTCTTTTAGCGACAGAGTCGAAGGCACGCC
>Ga0209508_1000380_pt1 | contig 47708 bp, 42 predicted proteins | sample AD_UKC129_MetaG_FD_184427 | JGI IMG/M metagenome (GOLD analysis project Ga0209508, IMG submission 184427) | Active sludge microbial communities of municipal wastewater-treating anaerobic digesters from Canada - AD_UKC129_MetaG (SPAdes) (version 2) | ecosystem: Engineered > Bioreactor > Anaerobic... | reverse complement strand
CTGGCCGTTGACATATCTAATTTTTCTAATTGTCAGCAGCGGTGAAAATGCCGCCCGAAAAACCCCTGATCTGGACTGAGAAAAGGTCACCCCTTTGGCTATGGGGCCAAGTCTTTTGGGCTGGGCAAGTAATCTGTCTCGGAGCAGGCGGGTTTGGCGGCGAAGGGTTTTTGAAGCCCTCGATAAAGCCGGGCAGGAAGTCGTTGGCCTCTTGATATGAGATATTGGCGATGCTCATTTGGGTAATCAGGGGGTGCTGCAGGGTTCCCCAGAGGCGCTGGATGCGTCCCTTGGCCTGGGGCGAATAAACCGGGATATGAGCCGGCCCAGCTCTTTCAGCCTCCTTCCCCACTGGGTGAGGGCCTCTTTCGTGCCGGCCGGCTCTTCTTCGGCGGCAAGCTTGTCTTTTTGGGGCAAGGAAATGATCCTATGGCGGTTCCGCTCCCCGGCAGCGTACATTTTAGTAGGTGAATAGGGGTTGAATATAGAATGAGACCCCTATCGGTCAAGCTACCGAACTCCTCCAGCTAGTTGACAGCTGTTGAATCTAAAAAGTATAATAATTTTATCATAGGTAGCGCTGCTCAATACTCCATAAGAGGTGGAATCTTTAATGAAGAACAGTCAAGTAGTTGGCGAGTTTCAACATATGGTTTCCGAATTGCTAATCCGCCACCGCAGCATCCTGGACTGCCTCTCCAAGTACCAGGAATCAACCTCCCGGGTCAATCGCAGCATCATTAAAACGGTAACGGATTGCGGCTGTATATCCATTATCGCCAACAAGCAGCAGTTTCCCCCCACGGACTCCCTGAAAGACTGCGGAAAACATGCGGATTCACATATAAAAGGGAAGTTATGCGAGCACTGCCAGGAGATCATCGCCGAAGAGATCGGCAATCATCTCTTTTACCTGGCAGCCATCTGCAGCCTTCTGGACTTGAAACTGGAAGACGTGTTCAATATGGAGTACAACCGCCTTAATACCCTCGGCCATTATTTCCTATCCTAAAGAATTGTCCGTCAAAAAACGCTCTCCACAGCCTCGTTGATACTGCTGACTCCGAGGATCGCGATCCCCTTTTTGCCCCTCAGTCCCGGCTCCAGTTGGTCCAGGTTGGCCCGGGGCACCACAAAACGCCGAAAGCCCAGCTTGATTCCTTCCTTCAACCGGGCCTCGATGCGGTTTACGGGGCGTATTTCACCGGTCAACCCTACTTCTCCGATGATAGCACTTTCGTTGGGCAGCCCCTTCCCCCGCAAACTGGAGACCAGGCTTAAGGCCAGGGCCAGGTCCGCCGCCGTTTCCGTCAGTTTCACCCCGCCCACGGCATTCACAAAGGTATCCAGGCCCAGAAAAGAGGTGCCGGTATACTTGTCCAGGACCGCCATGACCAGGGCCACCCGGTTCAGGTCCAGGCCCGAAGAGGTGCGGCGGGGAGAGGGGTAGCTGGTGGCGCTGACCAGGGACTGGATCTCCACCAGCAGGGGGCGGGTCCCCTCCATGCAGGCGGCAATCACCGCGCCGGCCACCGGCTGCGGGCGCTGGGTAATAAAAAGGTGGGAAGGATTGGCCACCTCCACCATGCCCCGCTCTTCCATCATGAAGACGCCGATTTCATTGGTGGAGCCGAAGCGATTCTTCACCCCCCTAAGAATGCGAAAGCTGTGGTAGCGCTCGCCTTCCAGGTAGAGCACGGTATCCACCATGTGCTCCAGCAGGCGGGGGCCGGCCATCACCCCCTCCTTGGTGACATGGCCGACGAGAAAGACGAGGATTCCCTCCTCCTTGGCCAGGCGCACCATCTCCGCAGCCACTTCCCGGACCTGGTTCACGCTGCCCGGCACCCCGTCCCTCTCTTCGCAGTAAAAAGCCTGCACCGAATCCAGGACCAGGACCCCGGGCTTAAAATTCTGCACCACTTCCAGGAGAACCCCCGTCCGGGTGGCGGCCAGAACATGAATCCCGCCGCCAATGCGCAGCCGCTCCGCCCGGAACTTGATCTGCTGCAAGGACTCTTCGCCGCTGGCATAGAGCACAGGGCCGGCTCCGGTCAAGGAGGCCGCCGCCTGAAGCAGGAGGGTGGATTTGCCGATGCCGGGGTCGCCCCCCAGCAGGACCACCGAGCCGGGAACGGCGCCGCCTCCCAGAACCCGGTCCAGCTCGCCGATACCCGTGGGATAGCGCTCCTGGTCGCCCAGGGGAATCTCCTCCAGGGGAGCGGCCGCCGTCGGAGCCCCTTTCTCCTTCGCCTTCCCGGATCGCGTTAGGATGATCTCCTCAAAAGTATTCCATTGCTCGCAGCCCGGGCAGCGTCCCAGCCACTTGGGCGCTTCGTAACCGCAGTTGGCGCAGCAGAAAATAGTTTTGCGCCCCGCCATCAGCCTACACCCCCCAATTCCACCAGCATCTCCAGGTTGCGCCGGTCCCAGGGCCCGCCCATCTCGGGAGTCTCCAGGATAGCCGGCATATCCTCCGGCCAATCCTGATTTAGCAGGGCCCGAAACCCTTCCCGCCCGATCCCGCCGCAGCCGATATGTTCGTGGCGATCCACCCGGGAACCAAGCCCGGCCTTGGCATCGTTCAGGTGGAGCAGGCACAGGTGCTCCAGGCCTATATGCTTCTCAAACTGCTCCAAGGTCTGCTCCACCCCCCGGGCGCTCCCCAGGTCGTATCCCGCGCCCCAGGCATGGGCGGTATCAAAGCATACCCCCAGGGCGCCCGGCGGGAAAGCTTTAAGCACCCGGGCCAGCTCTTCAAAGCGGGAGCCCAGGGCGGTGCCGCTGCCCGCGGTATTCTCCAGGAGCAGCTTGACCCCTGCCGGCCAGCGGGGCAACTCCCCGGCGATGGTCTCCACCAGCAGCTCCAGGCCCGCCTCGATTCCCGCACCCCCGTGATTGCCGGTATGCAGCACCACGTAGGGAGAGCCGTAGAGGGCAGCCCGCTCCATGGTTTGCCGGAGCAGCTCCCGGGAGCGTTCATGGAAGTCGGGGTTGGGAGAGGCCAGGTTGATCAGGTACGGGCAGTGGATTACCAGGGGCCGGATCTCCAGCTCCTCCGCCAGGGCCCTCCGCCTCTCCAGCTCCCGGGGATGGGCGGCGCCCATCTTCCAGGCAGTTGGATTGCCGGGAAAGATCTGGGCCGAGCGAAAGCCCATCTCTTTGAGGCGCCGCAAGTTGGCGGCAAAGCCTCCTTTTTGGGCCATATGCACCCCGAAGCGCATAAGCCGCCTCCCCTTGCCAAAATCAGCGGTTCCGGGCCGCCCCGATGAGCTCCCGGTAATGCTTGAACCCGTTTTCCTGCAGGTAGCGGGTCAAGCCCCGGACCAGATCCGAGGCCACCCGGGGGTTGACAAAGTTGGCCGTTCCCACCGCCACGGCGGTGGCCCCGGCCAGGAAAAACTGGAGGGCATCTTCCGCGGTACAGATTCCGCCCATGCCCACCACGGGTATCTTTACCGCCTCGGCCACCTCCCAGACGGCCCGCACGGCCACGGGCCGAATGGCCGGCCCCGACAGCCCGCCGGTCAGGCTGCCCAGCACGGGGCGACGCCGGTGGATATCGATAACCATGCCCCGGAGGGTGTTAATCAAGGAGAGGGCATCGGCGCCCGCCTTCTCCGCCGCCAGGGCTACGGGGACAATTTGCCCCGCCTCCAGGGAGAGCTTTACCAGCAGGGGGCCGCTGTAAACCTCCCGGACGGCGCCCACCAGCTCCTCCACCACGGCCGGGTCGGTCCCAAAGTGCACCCCGCCCTTGCGGACATTGGGGCAGGAGATATTGACCTCGATGCCGTCCACCTCTTTCACGCCCTCCAGGAGAGAAGCCACCTGGCAGTACTCCTCGATGCTTTCCCCGGCAATATTGAGAATGATGGCCGGCCCCAACTCCTCCAGGCCGGGACGGATCTGCTTCAAAAAATAGTCTATGCCCGGGTTCTGCAAGCCGATGGCGTTTAACAAGCCGGAAGGGGTCTCCACCAGCCTGGGGGGCGGGTTTCCCCCTCGGGGCTCTCTGGTAGTCCCCTTTAGCACCAGCGCCCCCCAGCAGCTGTAATCGGCCCACGGCAGATACTCCCGGCCGTAGCCGTAGCAGCCGGAAGCGGCCAGGAAAGGGGTCTTCATCGGTATGCCGGCCAGATTAAGGGTCAATCCCGGGCCACTGTTCAAAATCGACCACCTCCCCGTCGAAGACGGGTCCCTCCAAGCAGACCCGCCGGTATTCCACCTTCTCGCCGTGCCGGATGGGAACCACACAACCCTGGCAGGCCCCCACGCCGCAGGCCATAAAAGACTCCAGGGACAGGTGGCAGGGCACCCGGAACTGCCGGCACAGCTTGGCCGCCGTCGCCAGCATGGGAACCGGTCCGCAGGCATGAACCCGAGAAGGCCTCTCCTCTTCCAGGAAGCGCTGCAGGAGATCCGTTGCCAGGCCTTTCTCCCCCAGGCTGCCGTCCTCGGTAACAAATTGAGGGGAGAGTCCCAGGGAGAGGAAATATTCCGGCGGGGGTAGGAGGTCGGCGCCGGCGCCTCCGATCAGCCAGCGGAAGGGCAGCCCGCGGCGCCGTCGCTCCTCGGCCAGAAACAACAGGGGAGCCAAGCCGACGCCGCCACCCAGCAGCAGGGCCAAGCCCTCTTCCTCCAGGTGCGGGAAGCTCCGGCCCAGGGGGCCAAGAATATCCAGTTCCATGCCCGGGGTCCCCCTTTCCACCAGGTCCGCCGTCCCCCGGCCGGCCACCTGGATCAGCAGCCACAGCTCCCCCCTCCGGCAATCGGCACGGTGGATGCTAAAGGGCCGCCGCAGCAAGGGGTCGGTGCCCCGGTGCCACCGCAGCTGCACAAACTGCCCCGGCTGGGGGGGCGCCAGCCAGGGATACTCTATTATCAACCGGTAGCAATTCCGGGCGACGGCTACCATCTCCTTCAGCCGCCCCCCCGGGGAATTATTCCTGCTTTCCAACTTTAACTGCTCCCTCTTCCATTTTAATCTCGCCGCCTAGCAGGGTGAGCACGGGAAGGCCGCGCACCTTCCGCCCCGCAAAAGGAGTGTTCCTGGCCTTGGAGTAAAAGCGCCGGGGTTCGATCACCCCTTCCGCCTCCAGGTCCAGGACGGCAATATCCGCCGGCGCCCCGGGCTTCAGGGTTCCGCCCGGCACCCCCAGGATGCGGGCGGAGCGGCAGGAGTAGGCCTGGACCAGTTCCCGCAGGGAGAGCTCCCCGCGGTGAACCAGCTCCGTCAGCAGCATGGGCACCGCCGTCTCCAGGCCGATGACGCCAAAGGGGGCCTCGAAATAATCCAGGTCCTTCTCGTCAATTTTGTGCGGGGCATGGTCGGTGGCGATGACATCGATGATCCCCTCCCGCAGGCCTTGTAAAAGAGCCTGCCGGTCTTCTTCCGAGCGCAGGGGCGGGTTGACCTTGGCCGCCGTATTGTAGCCCTTTACCGCCGCATCGGTAAGCAGCAGGTGGTGGGGGGTAACCTCGGCGGTCACGGGCAGCCCCTTCTCCTTGGCCCAGCGGATCCATTCCACCGCCCCGGCGGTGCTGATGTGGGCCAGGTGCAAGCGCTTCCCCGTGGCCTGGGCCAGGAGTATTTCCCGGGCCACAGCCACGGTCTCCGCCGCCGGGGGTATCCCCGGCAGGCCCAGCAAGTTGCTCCAGTACCCTTCGTGCACCAGCCCGTTGGCCGCCAGGCGCCGATCCTCGCAATGGGAGATGATGAGGGTGTCTTCAAAGGCCAGCAGGTACTTGAAGATTTGATAGAGCAGGTAGCTGTTATCGACGGGGTCCCCGTCGTCGCTGAAGGCGCGGACCCCGGCGGCGTACAGGGCGCTGTAATCGGCCATGAATTCTCCCTGCCGGTTCCTGGTCAGCGCCCCCACGGGATAGACCCGGGCCAGCCCGGCTTCCCGAGCTTTCTGCTGAATGTAGCCCACCACCAGGGGATTGTCCACGGGAGGGGCCGTGTTGGGCATGCAGGCCAGGGAAGTTATCCCCCCGGCCACGGCCGCCGCCGTGCCCGTGGCAATAGTCTCCTTGCCTTCAAAGCCCGGCTCCCTCAGGTGCACGTGCATGTCCACAAAGCCGGGGACCAGGTACTTGCCGGAGAGGTCCAGCTCCCGGGCATAGTCGGCCCGTATCCCGCGCCCGATCCCGGCGACAACTCCATCTTCAATAAGCAGATCCGCCTGTTCTTCCAGGTCCTGAGAAGGGTCGACGACGGTAGCACCTTTAAGCAGTAATTTCATGGCTTTCCTCCCCCAAGAGGTAGTCCAGAAGCGCCGCCCGGACGACCACCCCGCTGGCCACCTGGTGTTCAATGCAAACCTGGGCCCGCTCCCGGGGCCATGACCGCAGCAGTTGCAGCGCTTCGGCCGTAATCTCCACCCCCACGTTGACCGGTCCCGGATGCATAACCAGGACCCCCGGCTTAAGAAGGGAGAGCCGGCCGGCGGTCAAGCCGAACTGCCTGGTATAGTCGGCCAGGGAGGGAAGCAGCCCTTTTTGCTGCCGCTCCTGCTGGATCCGCAGCAGGTACACGATGTCGGCCTTGGGCAAAACCTCGTCCAGCCGCCAGGAGATGGAGATGCCGAACTGCTCGAATTCCCGGGGCAGTAAGGATGGCGGCCCCACCAGGGTGATGCGGGCGCCCAGGGTCTTCAAGGCCCAGATGCTGGAACGGACCACGCGGCTGTGCTGGATATCGCCCACCATGACCACCTCAATATCCTTCAGCGAGTCAAAATAATGGTACATGGTATGCAGGTCCAGAAGAGCCTGGGTGGGATGCTCGTGGGCACCGTCCCCGGCATTGATCAAGGGGACATCCACTTTTTCCTTTAACCATTCCAGGACTCCCGAGTTGGAGTGGCGGATGATCAAGGCATCCACCCCCATGGCGGTAACGGTTAGAATCGTATCCAGGAGGCTCTCTCCCTTGACCCGGCTGCTGGTTTCCAGGGGAAAATGAATGAATTCGGCTCCCAGCCAGTGGGCCGCCAGTTCAAAAGAAAGCTTCGTCCGGGTGCTGGGCTCAAAAAAAAGGGCGGCTATCAGCTTCCCCTTCAGCTTCTCCCGGTACTGCTGGCGGTTTTGCCTAATTCGCCAGGCCCTCTCCATAATCATGCCCAAGCTTTCCGCCGTGACCCCGTGCAGGCCGAGCATATGTCTGGTCATTGGCTTCCCCTCCTTTTGCAAAGGGACAAAGTTTATAAGCCGTAGCAAAGCTCCAGCTCGTCTAAAAGGGAACGCATTACCGGGGCGGTGTTCCCCCGGAGGACTACCCGGGCCCGGGAATCATAAACTGTCGGCTCCCGGTTGATGATGATTAAATTCTCGCTGTAGCGGGGCAGCAGGTTGGCGGGAGAGACCTGCATACTGGAACCGATTACCATGATGCAATCCGCCTTTTCGGCTTCCAGCAGCGCCTCCTGGTAAACGGGGGGCATGGCTTCTCCGAAGAGAATGATATCCGGCTTTAAAGGATCGCCGCACCGGGAGCAGCGGGGCGGCAGGATTCCGTCAAGCACGGCGCCGATCACCCCTTCCATGGAGACCCGGCAACCACAGCCGATGCAGCTGGCGCTTTCCAAGGAACCGTGGATCTCTAAAACCCGCCTTGCTCCCCCCTTCTGGTGCAAACCGTCAATGTTTTGCGTAATAATCGCCTTGACCAGGCCCCGCTTCTCCAGTTCGCCCAGGACGATATGGGTATCGTTGGGTTCCGCCTCCTTGATCACGGCAAAGAGCTCCTGCCCCAGGCGGTAAAATTGAGCCGGGTCCGCCTTAAAGCTCTCGATGGTGAAAAACATGGGATCGAGCCGGGTCCATAAGCCGCTGCCGGGGCTGCGAAAATCCGGTATCCCGCTCTCCGTGGAGACGCCCGCTCCCGTCAGGGCAATGCAGTATTCGGCTTGCGCCAGGAGAGCAGCCGCTTCTTTAACACCCCGGGCCAGGTGTTCCGCCATGCCCATCCCTCCACTCCTTGCCAAGGGGGCTTTTCTCCCCTTTAATCCGGATCGGCAGCCAGCTTCACGATCACCCTGCGCCGGCGGGGGCCGTCGAACTCCGCCAGGAAAACGCCCTGCCAGGTCCCCAGGTCCAGGCGGCCATTGTGAACGGGGATCTGGACTGAGTTCCCGATTAAAGCCGCTTTTATGTGGGCGTCGCTGTTCCCCTCCCGGTGCCGGTAATCGCCCTTTTCGGGGACCAGCCGGTTGAGATGGCGCAGCAGGTCATCGACTACCGAGGGATCCGCAGCTTCGTTGACAGTAATCGCCGCGGTGGTATGGGCAACAAAGAGGGTGCAGAGACCTTCCTTTGCCGGCCAGGCCTCCAGGACCCGGTTGATCATGGCCGTCAGGTCCACCAACTCCTGGCGATTCTTCGTCTGGACAAAGAGTTCGTGCCGCAATTTCCCTTCCACCCCGGTTCAGTTTCTTAAAAAAACGGTACAAATAAAACCCCTTCTTTTTAGAAGGGATTTAAAGGGCCATCTTAATATGGCTCCCGGCTCTGGTGAGCCAAGAAGGCCAGCATATTCCGGTAGGCTTTCTGGTCGATCTGCAGCACCCGGTTAATCTCCTGAAATTTGGCGCTGACGCTGGCCGCGGATACACCGTACTGCCGGGCCAACTCCTTCTGGGTTAAATCCAGGAAATGGAAGCGGGCCAGGCTGTATTCCAGCCCCGCACTCCAGGCCTCCTTCTTGACAATCCTGGGCACGTCGGGGTAGACGTGGTTAATATAGTCAAGCCAGATGGCCCGAACGTCTTCAAAGAATTCCTCCCGGTAGTAGGCGTTCTTGCGCATATTCTCCGTAGTACAATCCAGAACCGCCTGCCATTCCTCCTTCCACACGGGGGCCTGCAGGGGATAGGCTTCCAGGTTTATCTCCACGAAATTGCCGTCCTTGTAAATGCGGAAACCGCCGTCCGGGGAGATGTTCTTCAACTCCAGGAGGGCGATCTGGCGCAGCCGCTCCTTAACCCAGGGATTGGCCACGTACTCCGCCAGGTAGCGGCGGGCCTCCACCGTGCGCATTCTGCCGCAAAGCCGGAGGATCATCTCTTTTAGATGATCGCTGCCCTGGTACAAGCCCTTGTGCAGGATCTTGCGAAACTCCCGCTCCTGGAAGCGGCGGCGCAGTTGATGATCGCTTAAACTGGAGATAGCCTCCTCCAGGGCCTCGTTGTCCTGGCAGGTCAATTGCTCCCGGTGGCTCTCAAAGCACTGCTCCTCCTCCTCGAGGGCATAGATTAAATCCCGGGCCTCATCGGCCATCTCCCCCTCGGGAGATTCCTGGAGATATTTGTTCAGGTACTGGCGGGCCAGCCTGAGATCATCCATGAAGCCGTAATTGATGGCCATTAAAAAATAGCACTCGGTAAAGTCGGGATCCAGCTTCTGCACGATGTAATAAAAGATGCGGTTGGCCTCTTCCAGTTGGCCGGCTTTGCTCAGAACACAGGCCAGGTTGTAATGGTGGAGAGGATTTTCGGGCTCCAGTTCCACGGCTTTCCTGAAGTAGAGAACAGCCTTGTTCAAGTTGTTTTTGCGGTGATAGTAGGTCCCCTTTTGGGAATAGTAATCGGGATCCTGCTGGAAGGCGATAACGTTGTCCAGCGTTGTCTTCAGCATCACTCTGGGTCTGTCCGCACGTCCCAATTATTCCACCACCATCTTCGCTCAGGTGAGAATAGGTTTCTCCAACCGACAGGAAATATCCTGCCTTTTAAACGGAAAAATCATACCCTCCGGGGAGCGGAGCCTTACAAGATCCGACTCCACTAACAATTCACTTTCCAAGACTTGACCCCAATAAACTGACCCCAAAAAATTAAGGGCCAAAAATTCACATTTCAAGACCTGACCCCATTAATCTTCTAAGGGCTTAAAATTCACATTTCAAGACCTGACCCCATAAAATTCACAATTCAAGACCTGACCCCATTGATTATTCCCCGGGCCGCTTCAAGTAGATGCTGCGCTCCAAAAAGCGGTCCCAGTCGGTCCAGTCACCGGGGCCGTTGGCATGTCTCTGGATTACTTTAACAAACTGGTTTAACCGGGCGCTGACCAGGTCGGCGTGAAAAAGGGCGAAGGCATGAATGGTCTTCGGTATCTCCGGGGAGCCCCATTCCCGCATCCCGTGATGGGTTAAAATCATATGCTGCAGCTCCAGCTTAAGGGACTCGGGGAAATCGGGAATCTGCCTGAGGCGCTGATCCAGCATCTCCTTGCCGATGCTGATATGGCCGATAAGCTTCCCCCGGTCCGAAAACTCGAAGCTTAAACTGGCCGGGTCGTACTCTTCTATCTTCCCGATGTCATGCAGGATGGCCCCCGTCAGCAGCAGGTCCAGCTGAAGCTCTCCCGGGTACAGCGAAACCAGGTGGCGGCAAATGGAAATCACTTCCAGGGTATGCTCCAAAAGGCCGCCGATATAGTTGTGATGGATGGTGCGGGCCGCCGGCGCCTCCATAAAGCGCTCCACGAACTGGCGGTCATTGAAAAAAGAGAGCAGGAGCAGCTTGAGCGGAGGGGTCTTAATCTCTTGAGCAATTACCCCTTTTAACTCCTCCAGCATCTCCCGGGGATCTCTTTCGGACACGGGCTGGAAAAATTTGCGCTGCACCTTGGCCGGGTCCAGCTTCTGAATCTCGCTGATCACCACCTGGGGGCCATGATAATCGTTAACCTCCCCCCGCAAGAATACAACGTCACCCCGGGCCAGGTTCTCCTTCACCAGCCTGGCCTCCCAGATGATCCCCTTGATGCTGCCGCTGACATCCCCCAGGGTTAACTTCCAGAAATAATCCCCGGCGCGGTTGGGCGTATTAAAAGTACCCCGGCTTACATCGAGAATCAACGCCTGGGTTTCCACTTCATCTCCTACTTTAAGATTGCGAATCAGTTGCTTGCTCATGGACCCTCCGTTAACCAGGAATAATAATAATAACGGCTGTTTTCTTCTAATTTAACACAAGCGGGAGGAGAAAAAAAGAGGACGGCTGCCAACGGCCCCCGGGAAATCCAAGCAGCGGCTGCCCCCGGAGGTCCGTCCCCTTTTACAAACATGCAAAACGGGAACCGTCCCCTTTTTCATTTCATCCATTAAATATAGAGTTAGTAAGTATAGAATCCGCGGCCTGTTTTCCGCCCCAAATGCCCGGCACGGACCAGCTTGCGCAGCAGGGGGCAGGGCCGGTACTTGGAATCCCCCGTCTCCCGGTACAGAGTCTCCATAACCGCCAGCAGGACATCCAGACCCACCAGGTCCGCCAGGGCCAGGGGGCCGATGGGATGGTTGCAGCCCAGGACCATGCCCCGGTCGATATCTTCGGCGCTGGCCACCCCCTCCATCAGGACAAAGACGGCCTCGTTGATCATGGGGACCAGGATGCGGTTAACGGCAAACAGGGGAGCCTCGTTGACGGCGATGGGCTCCTTCCCCAGCTTCCGGGCCAGGTCCATGACCAGTTCAAAGGTCTCCGGGGAGGTGTCGTTGCCCTTGATCACCTCCACCAGCTTCATCACCGGGACCGGATTGAAGAAATGCATCCCCACCACCTGCCAGGGCCTCTTGGTGACGGAAGCCATCTCGGTAATGCTCAAGCCGGAGGTGTTGGAGGCCAGAACTGCTTCGGGCTTGCAGATCTGGTCCAGCCGGGCGTAGAGCTCCTTCTTAACCTCCATATTTTCTACCACGGCCTCGATAACTACCTCCGCCTCCTGCAACTCCTCCAGCCGGACGGTGCCGCGGAGGCGCCCCAGCAGGGCGTCGGCCTCCTCCCGGCTCTGCTTCCCCTTTTCCACGGCCCGGTCCAGGTTCTTCTTGATGGTCCCCAGGCCCCGCTGCACGAACCGGTCCTCCAGGTCGTGCATAATGACGCTAAAGCCGGCAGCAGCGGCTACCTGGGCGATCCCGCTGCCCATGGTCCCGGCCCCGACTACACCGATAGTCTTGATCTCCATGCTTTCCCTCCTCTACTTCCCCTTAAACTGGGGGGCTCTCTTCTCCAGAAAGGCCCGCGCCCCTTCATCTTTATCCTCGGTGTCGCAGAGCTTGCCAAAAAGCGACGCCTCCAGCTTAAAGCCTTCTTCCAGGCCGAGCTCCAACCCCCCGTTCACCGCTTCCTTGGCCAGGCGCACTGCCAGGGGGCCGCTGCCCTTTATGATTTTGGCGGCGATTTCCCGCGCCTTCTTGACCGCTTCTCCGGCGGGAACCAGATGATCCGCCAGGCCCAAGCGAAAAGCCTCCGCCGCCTCGATCATCTCCCCGGTAAAGATCAACTCCTTGGCCCTTCCCGGGGCGATGGTCCGGGGAAGCCTCTGGGTGCCGCCGTATCCCGGCAGGATGGCCAGGGTTACCTCCGGCAGCCCCAGCCGGGCATTCTCCGCCACCACCCGAATATCGCAGGCCAAGGCCAGCTCCAGCCCGCCCCCCAGGGCATACCCGTTCACGGCGGCAATCACGGGCACAGGGCAGTCGGCTATCTTCTGAAAGATCCGCTGCCCCCGATAGCTGAGTTCCTCTCCCTGCTTCCGCTTTAAAGCGGGAAATTCGCTGATATCGGCACCGGCCACAAACGCCTTCTCCCCGCCGCCCGTTACAATAACGGCCCTGAGCTCCGGGTCTTCGTGCAAGGAGGTAAAAGTCCGATCCAAGGCCTCCATGACGCTGCGGTTCAGGGCATTAACGGGAGGATTGTTGATGGTTACCAGGGCCAGCCCCTCCTCCCGGGTTACCTGTACCAAATCGCTCATCTCCATACCTCCATCGCTTTGTTTATAATCTCTCCAGGATCATGGCCATCCCCATGCCCCCGCCCACGCAGAGCGTAGCCAGACCCAGTTTCAAGCCCCGGCGGGCCATCTCATAGAGCAGGGTGACCACGATGCGGGCCCCCGTGCAACCTACCGGGTGGCCCAGGCCTATGCCGCTGCCGTTTACGTTGACGATCTCCCGGTTTAGTTCCAGGAGCTTTTCGCAGGCCAGGTACTGGGCGGCGAAAGCTTCGTTCAGCTCGATCAGCTCTATATCCGCCAGAGACAATCCGGCCTTCTCCAGGGCCTTCCGGGTGGCGGGCACCGGCCCGTATCCCATCAACTCCGGCTCCACTCCGGCCCAGGCATAAGAGACAATCCTGGCCATAGGCTTAATCCCCAGGGAAGCGGCCTTCTCCGCAGACATAAGCACCAGGGCGGCGGCTCCGTCATTAAGACCGGAGGAATTCCCCGCCGTTACCGTCCCCCCTTCCAGGAAAGCCGGCTTCAAGGCGGCCAGCTTCTCCATGGAGGCGTCGCTGCGGGGGTGCTCGTCGGTATCTACCACTCGCTCCCCTTTCCGCTCCTTGACCACCACCGGCACGATCTCCTCCCGAAAGCGCCCTTCCCGGATGGCCGCTGCAGCATTCAGGTGGCTGCGCAGGGCGATCTCGTCCTGTTCCTCCCTGCTTATGCCGTACTTGCGGGCCAGGTTTTCCGCCGTAACCCCCATCAGGATCTTGGCAAAGGGATCCGTGAGCATCTCCCAGAGGGCATCGGTCATCTCGCCGTGCTGCAGGCGCTTGCCCCAGCGGGCATCCTTCAGGACAAAGGGGGCGGAACTCATGGATTCCACGCCTCCGGCCACCACAATCTCCGCGTCGCCCAGGACAATCTCCTGGTAGGCGGAGACCAGGGCCTGCATGGCGGAACTGCACTGGCGCTGAATGGTAAAGCCGGTAGTCTGAATGGGCATCCCTGCCTTCAAGGCAATGCAGCGGGCAATGTTCGGCTCGTCGCTGCGCTGCCCGCAGTTGCCGAAGATCACTTCCTCCACGGACTCCTTGGCAATCCCGGCCCTGCTTACCGCCGCTTCCACGGCCCTCCGCCCCAGCTCCAGGGCGGAGACATTTCGGAAAACGCCTCCGAAATCGCCGATGGGCGTCCGGGCCGCGCTGACAATCACCACATCCTTGGCTTTGCGCACACTACCCCTCCCCCGGAAAGGTTATATTTAAAAGTAACAGGCCAAAAGCTGGCCTGTTTTAAGGTCATCTCTATGCCCTGGTGCTGCTGCAGGTCTAGATCTGGGGACGGGGGTACAATCCGGCTCGCTCCACGATCTCGGGGACAACCTCTTCCCAGGCGATGGCCATAATGTGCACCCCGGCCACCCCTTCGATCTCTTTCAACTGCTGGATGGTTTCAATGGCGATTTTAAGGCCTTCCGCTTTTTTGTCCTGGGCTCCTTGCAGGCGCTCGATCAACTGGTCGGGGATGATGATCCCCGAGACGTTATTTTTCATGTAACGGGCCGCCCCCAGGGACTTGATGGGGGTAACCCCGCCCAGGATGGCCACCTTCTTGTGCAGCCCGCGCTCCCGGACCAGCTCCATCCACTTCTTGAAGCGCTCCAGGTCGAAGATGCACTGAGTTTGGATGAAACTGGCCCCGGCGTTGATCTTCTTCTCCAGGCGGTCTACCCGGTATTCGAAGGGATCGGCAAAGGGATTTTCTACGGCTCCCAGGAAATAGCTAATGGAGCCCTCCAGCTGGTCCCCTCCCATAAAGCGGCCTTCGTCCCGCAGATCCTTCAGCCCTTTGAGCAGCTGCATGGAGTCGATATCGTAAACGCCTTTGGCCCCCGGTTCGTTGCCGAATTTCTGGTGATCCCCGGCCAGGCAGAGGATATTCTTAATCCCCAGGGCCGCCGCCCCCAGAACGTCGCTCTGGATGGCAATCCGGTTCCGGTCGCGAACGGTGATCTGAATGATCGGCTCCAGGCCCATCTGAACCAGGGTGGCACCGCAGGCGATGCTGGAGGTTCGAACAATGGCGGTCTGGTTGTCGGTAATATTGAAGGCTTCCACGTGATTGCGATTGGCTTCGGCATGGTGCTTCAACTGGGAAATATCGGCCCCTTTGGGAGGCCCCAGCTCTGCCGTGACCACAAAATGCCCGCTGCGAATGGCTCTTTCTAATTTACTCCCTGCGATCAAGTCTGACATCCTCCCTTACTATGGTTCTCGGGCCTCCATGGTGAGCAGACGACCAGTCCTTGGGAGGCTGTATGACAGCCAGGTCCCCGACGCGGCCCAGCTCGGTAAGCCGCTGGTGGATGAGATGCCAGGCACAATCGATCTCCCTGCTGAGCTCGCATTTCCCCTCCGACGAGCCTCCACAGGGCCCGTTCAGGATACTTTTGGCGCAGCGGGTAATGGGGCAGATCCCCTGGGTAAGGTGCAGAATGCAGTCCCCGCAGCCCAGGCAGCGCTCCACCCATACCCCCTGTTCTACCGGATAGCCCATGAATTTGGTATTGAGCCCGGGCAGCACCCTCAGGGCCGGTATCCTCTCCACCAGGGTTTGAACCCCGACCCCGCAGGCTAGGGAGAGCACCACGTCGCAATCTTTCAGTTGCTGGGCAACCTGGTCCACAAACTCGAATTCGCACTGGCGCTCAATGGTGAACGCCGTTACTTCAACGTCTTTCTTCTCCTTTTTCCGGCTAATCCCGATCAAGGCCGCCAGCTCTTCGGCCTCCTTCTGGCCGCCGGCCATGCAAACGGTAACACAGGTTCCGCAGCCCAAGACACAGATGCGCTTGAAAGGCTCCAGCATGGCCATGATCTGATCCAGCGGCTTGCGTTCCGCGATTATCATGGATTCACCTTCCCTTTCTTTAACCGCTCTCCCGCTGTCCAGTAGAGGCGAAGGGTGCCCGCCGCGGCGGGCACCCGGCCTGACTAGCGGTTGCTTTGCTTAAACACTTCCACGTAGGAATCGCAGTAGATATCCATGTTCAGAAGAATCCGGGCCGTAGCCACCGCTTCCATCAATTCATCGTCGCAGGCGTCGGCGATGGCGGCATCCAGGCCGCAGGCCATAGCCATCACGGCAAATACCCGGTTGATCAGTTCCCGTCTCTTGGTCCCCTGGGATACGTTGCTTAATCCCACTACCGTCTTGGGCGGCGGATCGGAAAGCAGCTTGATCTGCTGCAGCGTTTTTAAAACCTCCGGTCCGTGATCCTGGCCCACGTTGCAGGGGAGCACCAGGGGATCTATATAAAGGCTGTCGATGGGAATACCGAAAGCGTCGGCGGTAGCCACCAGTTCCATGGCCAGGGCGACCCGTCGCTCGCTATCCTTGGGGATGCCCTCTTCGTTCATGGCCAGCCCGATCACCTCGGCGCCGTACTCGGCGGCCATGGCGAAAACCCGCTCCATCTTGGGCATCTCCGCCGGGACGGAGTTGATCATAGCCGGGCGCTTGCAGAGCTTCAAACCGGCCTCGATGGCATCGTACTTGGTAGAATCCAGGCACAGGGGCAGGTCGGTAACCTCCTGGGTTACCTCCACCAGCCACTTCATGGCTTCCACGGGCTCAGGGGAACCGGGGCCGACGTTGATATCCAGGTAATGGGCGCCATTCTCCTCCTGCTTCTTGGCCCATTCCTGCACCACCTTGGGATTGCGCTCTTTAATGGCCTGCGCGATATCCCTGAACATGCCGTTAATGCGTTCGCCGATGATAATCATCTGCCAACCTCCTCATAACCTTAATAGCTGTTGTCCTGCATCAACTCATCGATGTTCTGCTTGACCAGCTTCACCGCCTCGGGGTGCCGCATCACCAGGATATCCATCCCCGCCTGCAGGTACGCCACCGCCGTAGTGGCTTCCCACAGGTAGCCGCGCTCTTCCTGCTCGCCCCAGCCGGGCTCTTCTTCCGCGGGGATATTGGCCTCCTTGGTCCGCCAGACCTCGTGGCCCACATTGCCGATCATGGGCATGGCCAGCATCTTATCCCCCTGAAGGGCTCCGTTGCGGGCCCGTTCCATGATGGAGTAGGAATACTCGATCCCGTAGCCCAGGGCGGCAATGGTGGGGTCGATGACGATCCTGTCCACCAGGGCGGTGCTCATCTCAGCGATAAGGATGTTCAGCTGCTTGCAGATGTTGATGTCGATGGGAGACTGGGCAATGATATTGTGCTTGTGCGCCATGCAGGCACTGGTTATCGCCTTGTAGTTGTCCTGCTCGGCCACGCCCAGAAGCAGGTTCTCTCCGGCGCCGGCCTCGGCGATTACAGGGTAAAGCAGGTTGTCTTTTTCCGCCTTGCCGCAGCCCAGCACGATCAAGGGGACCCCCACCGCCTCCAGGACCTTCTTTAAGGTGGCGGCGCAGTCCTCAGGGGAACTGTCCTTTAGGTCCGGATCGGCGCTCTTCAGGCGGAGCAGGACCAGGTCCGCCCCGTATTCATCGACGCATTTCTTGGCCCAGGCGGCCGGGTCGTTATAAACATCGCCGTAATACTTCTGGAAGCAGGGATTCCAGTCTTCGGGAGCCATATCCCAGATTTCCAGGGCCACCACGGGACGGTTCTTGATCTCCCCTTCAAAGTGCAGGAAAGGCAGGGCCGCTTCACCGCCCACGGTAATGGTATGGCTGCGGGTACCCCCCTGTTCCTTGGTGGCACCCAACACCACTTCTCCTACTTTGCTTCTGTATTTCTCTTTATAGATTTCCAGGGCCATCGTTACGCTCCTCTCCTTGTGATTAATGCAAAAAGATCGGATCTGGATTTCTCGACTCTAGGCAAAGGTCTCTTTAGCAAACTTGGGAATACCCGCCGCTTCCCGCGGGCCGACCAGTACCTCCCACCCGGAAGCCTCTTCCAGGGCGCCCTTGAGCACGGCCACGTATCCCGGGATGACGATCTTCCTGTGGTTGACCTTCTCCTCCAGAGCGGCCTTCTTCATCGCCGCGCTTATGGTCTCCGCAGTGAACTTGTTGTCGGCGTAGGCCGTCAACACCGAAATCCCGCCGGTATCCACGGAGAGGATGTAACTGGGGATCCGGGAACTCTCCACCTCTCCCTCGACGATAAAGTAGGTCAGGGAGAAGTTGGTGGTGCAGTACACCGGAGAATCGGGGGTTACCTCGCCGATGCTGTACAGCTTGGGTTCCACCGCAATCGGCTTCTGCGGGTCGGTATAGAGGTTCTGGCGCCAGGAGAGCAGCGGCAGCAGCTGCTGCTTCTCGGCCGCCTTCATTACTACAATGCTGGCATATTTGCTGACATATACCCCCGCCTGAACAATCTCCTCCTGGGGGCTCTCCTTGCTGGTAAAGGCAATGGTGGGATAGCCAAAAGAGCGGAACTTCTTCCTGATGGCCTGGCGGCGGATCTGGGTTAAGTCGGCCAGAACCTTGCTGGTCTCCCGGGCGCCGCTGTCGATAACCAGTTCCTTGTATCCCAGGGCCACCACCTTATCCACCAATTCGGCGGTGCTCGCCAGGTCGTCGCCGCGGACGGCCAAGGGGCATTCCTTGGCCTTGGCCAGTGCGGTCATCTGCTCGTAGTTGCCGGCGGTAGCGGCGTAGATCAGGGGCTTGCGGTCGGCCACTACCTCCAGGGCCGCCTCCATGATCGCCGGGTCTTCGGCAATTAAAATCAGCGCCTTTTTCGTTTTTCCGGCTACCGTTTCCACGGCCGCCTTGAACTTGGCCGCATCCCCGGAGTCGCACTTGACGGCAACCATATCGGTAACATAGTGCAGCCCCACCCGGTCAAATTCCAGGGCCTCAAATTTCTCCGCCTTGGCGGCCACATCTTCGCCGTCGCTGATTAAAACGGCGATGCCCGTGGGATGGAAGAAGCGCTTGTCATGGCGGAACAGTTCCGTTTCGTCCCCCAGTTCCACTACTTGGTCCCCGGTACCCACCTTGACCAGCTTGATGGGAGGCGCCGCGGCAGAGTCCAGAGCGGCCTTGGCCTCCTCCGTTACATGGGGGCAGGCATCCAGGGAGGCTTTGCCGCTGGCCAGGGCCATGGCAAAGGCCAGGCAGGTAGGCGACCCGCAATCTTTACAGTTGGTTTTCGGCAGATGTTTATAGATCTCCAAACCAGTTAAACCCATTAGTACTGCTCCTTTCTAAATCATACTTGAGTTGGAGAGACTCCCTCCGGCCAAAAGCCGGAGGGAATCCCTTAAAATCCGGTCTACATGAGCGGTTCCATGGTCAGCGCCGGGTGCCCTTTCTCCTCCAGGAAGGGGAGAATCTCATCGACGGTGGTGCCTACGGTCTCATCGGCAATCTTGTCGACAAAATCGGCCCCCAGCCCTTCTTCCTCCGCTCTCCTGCGCAGCTCGTCACCCAGGGAGTTTTTCAGCTCCGTGGGCATCCAGACCACCCGCGCCAGGCCCCCGTCGGCTCTGATGAACTTGCGACTAAGCACATAAGCGCGGCCGTGACCCATGAACCCCGGCGTCTGCACCCCGCCGCCGCAAGTGCCGGCCAGGGTGGAGAAAGTCATCCCGCAGGGGGTCTCGCCGTTGTATTCCCGGGTAGTGATCATGACCCCGTTGGCCTCGGGAAGGATGGCCATGATGCACTCAAAGCAGCCGCAGGAAGTCATGGGACGATCCATAAAGCTGTACATAGAGCACTCCTCAATATTCCGGTTGGTATTAAGATAGACATATTCGTTAACGGACTGCCAGATCCCCTTCTCTTCATCGATTAATCCTTCTTTGCGAATGGGCCGGTTGGGTCCCGTGGGGTCAATCTCGTAAGCAGCCTTGGCATCCAGCCAGCTCACCGCCCCGCAAAGCCCCAGCCTCTCCGGGGTAACCACGCAGCAATGGTTCGGCGCAAAGGACTGGCAGAGGATGCAGGAGTAGAATTCATCCACCGCTTCGTCGGTAAGACCTTTCAGGCGCTCATCCCGGGCCTGGTAGAAGGTGCGGGCGCGGGCCAGTTCCTCTTCCACCTTGGCGGCATCGGTAATCAGGGTTACCTGGACCCGGTCCACGATGGAGGGGAACTCGTCCTTGAACTTGGCCACCAGCAGATCGCCAAAATGGCGAATTTTGAATCCCTTGGCGGCGGCATCCTTGCTGATGCGCATCCAGATGGTATCGCGCTGGGCCATGTGCCAGAGGCCTTCTCCGTAGTTGATCAGGTAGTGGATGCGGCGCTCCAGCACCCCTTCGAAGTCCTTCTGCATCTTGCGCCCGAAGATCTTGACCACAATACCCAGGGGCAGGGAACCTCCCTCGGGGGCTTCATCGATTTCGGGGCCGATCACCTCGATCTTCCCGTCTTCGATCTCCTCCTCGCCCACCATCTCCACCAGCTCGAAGGCAGTAGTCCGCCCGCCGCCGAACTCGATGCGCATATCCCCTTTGCGGATTACTTCGCCCTCGAAGGCGGGACCCACGGTAATGGGGACGGGGATGTCCACAATCTTCAACTTGATGCCTCGCACTTCCATGGCCACCTGGACCATGTCGTCGTAGTTGGGATGGGAAATGTACCAGTTGGGGATCTGCTCATCTTCGGGGAGCACCTGGTCGGTAAGCACCGGGAAGCCCAGGAAGATGGCGGCAAAATGAGCGGCCACCTGGACCTCGTCGATCTCGCCCAACTGCAAGACGAAAGCCCGGACTCTCCGGCGCTGGTAATCCCGGGTATTCTCGCGCTCTCCGGGGGGGATCCCTCCGAAAGCCATCCCCGCCCGCAGGGCATAGTTGACGGCGTGAATAATCTGGGTAAAGTTCCCCGTGGGGAAGGCGATAAAGTCGATCCCCAGCTTGCAGCCGGCTTCAATGGCCTGCTCCACTACCTGGTTGCAAAGGAAGATCATGAAACCCTTGCTCTGCAGATCCTGGATCATCTTGCCCACGGCTTCCGAGGACTTCCCCCGGCCCATAATCACCGCTTGCCCGGGGATGGTCCAGTCCACCAGGAGGATTCCGTAGCGGCGCACTACCGGGTCGCCCAGGAATCCGGTCCAGGGCTCCACGTGGGGGTTGGCGCCGTCCAGGTAGCGCAAGGCCTCAATGATCTCCGCGGCATAGGCCGTGGCCTCCCCGCAGAGGCGGGCATTGTAGAAATTCAACTCTTCCCGGACCTGGTTGCGCATCCGGTTGAGAATGGGGGGCAAGTCGCCCAGCTTGGTAACCGCTTCGCCGCTTAAAGCGCGAATTACAGGCAGATAATAACCCGTGTCCGGGTAGGCAATGGGGTGATCCGGCCCATAGCGGCGAATAGCCTGGCTGAGCAGAATCTCGGCGTAGCTGGTGGCGATTACCGCTCCGTCATATGCTTTTTGAAACAGCTTAAGGGGCGGCTTCGACTCGTCTATGGCGCCTTCATATATCTCTTCAAAGGACTCCTTCCATTCCCTGGCCAGGACGCCTTCAAAGGTGCTGGATTCTGACATTTTCATTCCTCCTTCTTCCAAAGTCGTATTACCACCCTGTGCTCAGGGAAGTCTCGTACTTCTCCGCAGCCATCTTGTGCACCCTGAGCTTCCAGGTCCGATCATCCAAAGCGGCCAGGATCCGGTCCACCGCTGCAACCGGATCTTCTTCCCACATGAAGTATCCGCCGTAAACGTCATCGGCGATCTGCAGGGCCACTCCGTCCACCAGAGCGCTGCCGGTTATTTCAGGAGTCACGCCCACGTGGGTGGGGATGCCCAGGGTAACAAACCAGGTCCCGATGGCGACGGCCTTCTCGCTCATGGCTTCCGGAGCCGAGGCGACAAAGGGAACCTTGGGCGCATCGATGCCCCACTGGAGAGCCAGGGCGGTGACCAGGTCATAAGCCCTGGAGTTGTCCACGCAGGAGCCCATGTGGAAAACCAGGGGCAGCTTCGTATCGCCCAGGCGATCCTTGTTGGCTTCGTTCAAGGTCCTGAAGAACTCCTTCAGTCCTTCCCCGGCGTACTGCTCCACGGCCTCATCGTTCATCAAGCCCATCTTGGCCGCCGTTCCGGCAGCACAGCCGGTAACCACCATGAGCACGTTGTTCTGGGCCAGCCCCTTGATGATGGAGGAATGGCTCTCGTCATGCTTGACCCGCAGGTTGTTGCAGCCGCACAGGAGCACCACGCCGCGCAGTTGGCCGGCCTCGATGGCGTCGGTGATTACCTTGTAGGGCTCCTCGGGGTTTACGGCCTTCAAGATCTCCTCCAGGGCCTCCACGCTGAAGCCGGCGGTAACCTTGTGCTTGACCTGGGGTATATCCACCGCCTTGCCCTGGCGCTCCTTAAAGGCCCCGATGGCCAGCTCGATGACCTCCCTGGCTTTCTCCACCGCATGCGCTTCGCTGAAATCCACGTGGTAGCTTCCGGGGATCTTGGAATGGGACATGGTGGTAATAATCCGGGTGTGGAAACACTCCGCCACCGCCCGGATGCCGGGCATGATACACTGCACGTCGACCACCATGGCATCCAAGGCTCCCGTCATGATGGGCAGCTCCTGGGAGAGGAAGTTGGTCAGCACGGGAACGCCCTGGCGCATCAGCACCTCGTTGCCAGTGCAGCAGATGCCCATGCACTTGATGCCCTTGGCCCCGGCCTCCTGGGCCTCGGCGGTCATCTCCCGGGCCACGCGCACGATCATCTCGCTCAGGAGGGGGTTGTGGCCGTGGACGGCAATATTCACCATCTCCGGATCCAGAACCCCCAGGTTGGCCTCGGTGGAAACGGGTTTCGGCGTCCCGAAAAGGATATCGGAAAGGTCCGTGGCGATATGCATGCAAATATAGTCGGCCAGAGCCGTCTTCAGGCCCTGGAAGATCAGGTTGACGGGATCAGCGTCCACACCCATGTGGGTCTGCCCCATGGTCTCCGCAATGGTGGTGTGAACACTGCGGGGTTGAATGTTGCAATCGTGAAACTTTTTCATCCTGCCTTCCACCACGGTAGTCTCCAGCCATTTGCAGGGCTCGTCGTCCAGCTTGATAAAATCGCTCTCCGCCAGCTTGACTACCTCTTCCAAAAGCTCGCGGTCCTCCTTGCCCTCTACAGACAGCCCCAGGCGGCGGGCTACCCGGTGCAGCTTCTCCGGATCCTCGATGGCATAGTCGGGGGCTTTCCCTTCCAGCAGCTCCTTAAGGGCATAAAGCATATGCCGGCTGTGGTCGGCATGGGCGCTGGTGCCACCGTTAATGGACCGGATCAAGTTGCGGGCAACGATGGTGTACGAGTGAGCCCCGCATATTCCCTTGGAAGATTTCTTGGTAATGCGGCAGGGACCTTGCAGACAAATGCGGCAGCAGATGCCAGTGCGGCCGAAATTGCACTGGGGCTGCATATTGACGTAGCGGTCATAGGCGGTTTCGATCTTTCCTTCATTGGCACCGAGAACTGCCAGGGCTGCCGGGTCAATGGTCCTCTTGTTGTCGACTTTTTTCTTTTCCTCGGACATCCACTTCTAACCTCCCTTTAATAATATCAGACCCCGAATAATTGGCAGCAGATCAGGCGAACAAAATTAAAGTATTAAACCACCCCCGATTATCTGGTCACAAATATCCTCTATCCCGGGAAGCAAAACATCGCTGTTAAAACCGGCCGCCTGAACGCTCCGGGCTCTCTGCAGCACGGCATCGGAAAAAGGCAGCATGCCCAGGATGCGCTTTCCGAGCAGGGAAGCGGCCAGGAAATTCCGGTCCTCCTCGGAACGGATCTTGTTGCCGATAAAGGCAATCTCCGGTATATCCAGGTCTCTGGCCAGGCGCTCCACCGCCAGGGCGGTATTCACTCCGGCCCCCGTGGGCTCCGTTACCACCAGCATCAGGTTCACTCCCCGGGCGGTTCCCCGGGTAAGATGCTCGATGCCGGCACTCATATCCAGGACCACCGCCTCCGGGCGATCCAGGAGCACATTGGTAAGCACGGCATTGAGAAAAGAGTTCTCCTTGCAATAGCAGGCCGAGCCTCCCTGCTTTAGGGCGCCCATCTTTAAAAATTTGATGGGGCCTTCCTGCAGCGAGTAGTTTTCCAGGACATCGTCCACCTCGGGGGTAAGGTTTACCAGAAGCCCGCCCCCCTGGTTCTTCTCCATGATCTCCTGGTGCAATTCGATTAAAGGAGGCAGTCCCGCCAGTTTCTCCGGGTCCAGGCCCAAGGTAAAGCCTAAGTTGGCATCGGGATCGGCATCTACGGCAAAGACAGAAACGCCCCTGGCCGCCAGGCAGTGAATCAGGTTAGCCGCAATGGTGCTCTTACCTGCTCCACCCTTGCCGGAGACAGCTATCTTCAAATTCTAACCTCCCACATTATTCTGAATTGGGATAATTGCACCATTTGCCAAAAGTTAAATTCGACGATTCCAAAGTGAAATCCTTTCGGGTAAAAAAGTTTTAAATTTGGCAATATTGATACATTAGGGGACTTTTTGCCCAAAAAAAAGGCCGGAGAGCCAACCGCTCTCCGGCCCTTGTCGGCTTATGCCGTTCAGCCGGCCGCTTTATTGCTGGCAAACTGGAACTTGCCATCGACAAAGTCCACCATGACCTTGTCCCCGGCCGCGATGTTCCCTTGCAGGAGCCCCTCGGAAATCCCGTCTTCCAGCCGCTTCTGAATGACGCGCCGCAGCGGTCGCGCTCCAAAGGTGGGGTCGAAGCCCTCTTTTACCAGCTGCTTCCTGGCCTCTTCGGAAACCTCCAGGCTCAGGTTGTATTCGGACATTCGACGACCCAAGTCTTTCAGCATGATGTCCACAATCTGGCTGATATGCTCTTCGTTTAGAGCATGGAAAACAATGTAGTCGTCGACCCGGTTAAGAAATTCCGGGCGGAAAGTCCGCTTCAACTCCTCCAGGATCCGCTCCTTCATGGACTCGTAATCGCTGTCCTGGTCGGACTGTCCGAAGCCCAGGGTTGTTCGCCGCAGGTAGCTGGCCCCCACGTTGGAGGTCATAATGATCACCGCGTTGCGGAAATCCACCGTGCGTCCTTTCCCGTCGGTCAGGCGCCCATCCTCCAGGATTTGCAAAAGGATATTGAAGACATCGGGATGGGCCTTCTCCATCTCGTCGAAAAGGATTACCGAGTACGGCTGCCGGCGAACCTTCTCCGTCAACTGGCCGCCTTCTTCGTAGCCCACGTAGCCGGGAGGAGCCCCGATGAGGCGGGCGGCGGTGTGCTTCTCCATGTACTCGGACATATCCAGCCGAATCATGGCCCGCTCGTCGCCGAAAAGGGCCTCCGCCAGGGCCCTGGCCAGCTCCGTTTTGCCGACGCCGGTGGGGCCGAGGAAGATAAAGGAGCCTACCGGCCGCTTGGGATCCTTAAGCCCCGCCCGGGCCCGCCGGATCGCCCGGGCCACGGATCTCACCGCCTCGTCCTGACCGATAACCCGCTGGTGGAGAATCGCCTCCAGATTGAGAAGCCGCTCCGATTCTTCCTCGGCCAGCTTCTTGACAGGGATCCCCGTCCAGCTGGAAACAATGTAGGCCACATCCTCTTCCGTTACCATGGCCAGGTCCGAGGTGCCCATCTTCTGTTCCCACTCTTTTTTCAGCTCTTCCAGCTCTTCCTTGTACTTATGCTCCTCGTCCCGCAGCTTGGCCGCCAGCTCGAATTCCTGGTTCCGGACCGCCGCCTCCTTCTCCTGGCGCAGGGTTTCCAGCCGCTCTTCCCTTTCCTTCAGATCCGGCGGTGCGGTATAGTTGCGGATGCGCACCCGGGAGGCCGCCTCGTCGATAAGGTCGATGGCCTTATCGGGCAGGAAGCGGTCGGTGATATAGCGATCCGACAGCTTAACCGCCGCCTCCAGGGCTTCATCGGTAATCTTAACCCGGTGATGGGCTTCGTAGCGGTCGCGCAGCCCTTTCAGGATAGCCAGGCTCTCCTCCTTGGTGGGCTCGCCCACGATAATGGGCTGGAAGCGCCGCTCCAGGGCCGGGTCTTTCTCAATATGCTTGCGGTACTCGTCCAGGGTGGTGGCCCCGATGCACTGCAGCTCGCCCCGGGCCAGGGCCGGCTTCAGAATATTGGAAGCATCGATGGCCCCTTCGGCGGCGCCGGCGCCGATGATGGTGTGCAGCTCGTCGATGAACACCATCACGTTGCCCGCCTGGCGCAGCTCCGCCATCAGCTTGCGCAGGCGCTCCTCGAATTCGCCCCGGTATTTGGTGCCGGCCACCACCGCCGCCAGTTCGATGGTAACCACCCTCTTGCCCCGCAGGATCTCCGGGACATGTCCCTCCACTATGCGCTGGGCCAGGCCTTCGACGATGGCGGTTTTGCCAACCCCGGGCTCCCCAATGAGGCAGGGGTTGTTTTTGGTCCGTCGGCTGAGAACCTGGATGACCCGCTCGATCTCTTTATCCCGCCCGATGACGGGATCCAGCTTCCCCTCCCGGGCCAGCTTGGTAAGATCCCGGCCAAAGGCATCCACGGTAGGCGTCTGGGGCCCGGCCTTCTCTTCGCCGCCGGGGCGGCTGATGGCATCTTCTCCGCCCAGCAGTTGAATAACCTCCTTCCGGGCGCGCTTCAGATCAACGCCCAAGTTGGCCAGCACCTGGGCGGCAATGCCTTCTCCCTCCCGGATCAGGCCCAGGAGAATGTGCTCCGTGCCTACATAGTTATGACCCAGGTTCTGCCCCTCCTCGATGGAGAGCTCCACCACCCGCTTGGCCCGGGGAGTATAGCTAATCCCGTGGGTGGGCGCCTTGTTGCCCTTGGGAACTATGCGCTCCACCTCCTGCCGGACCTTGTTCAAGTCAACACCCATATTTTGCAAAGCCCGGGCGGCAACGCCGGAACCTTCCCGGATCAAACCAAGCAGGAGGTGTTCCGTCCCAATAAAGTTATGGGTTAAGCGTCTTGCTTCTTCCTGGGCCAGAACCAGAACCTGCTGGGCTCTTTCGGTAAATCTGCCAAACATAAACATCTAGCTCACCTTCCTTTTCGCTAGTATTTGACTCTCCACAATCCACCATTGCTTACTCGATTAGTATTTGACTCTCCCTAATCCACCACTGCTTACTCTTTGCTCATGTACTCGTTTAAAAGACGCCGGACCTGAATCGGGCGCTCCAGGTCCCGCTCGCTGCTGCTGAGCTTGCGCCCGGCCAAGTGCTGCAGGCAGGCCGGCCGGATAATCACCATCAGCTGGTTCAGCAGCCGGCGATCTACATTCTTGATCAGGCCCAAGTCGTAACCCAGGCGCAGGTCGGACAGCAGCTGAATCGCCTCCTGGGAGGTCATCAACTGGGCGTACTTGAGCAGGCCCAGGGCCCGCCAGGAGCGGTCGGCAATCCGCTCCCGCTCTCCGTTGAGCAAGGCCTGCCGGGCCGACTGCTCCTGCTCGATAATCTGGCGGGTTACGTTATAAAGGCTGGCGATTATCTCTTCCTCCCGGTGCCCCAGGGTGATCTGGTTGGAAACCTGGACTATGTTCCCCACAATTTCCGTCCCTTCCCCATAAAGGCCGCGGACGGTCAAGCCCACCTGGGAGAGAGCGCTCAAGAAGCGGTTGACCTGCTTGCTCATGATCAGGCCGGGAAGATGCATCATCACCGACGCCCGCAGCCCGGTGCCTACGTTGGTCGGACAGGCCGTCAGGTAGCCGAAGCGTTCATCGTAAGCATAATCCAGCTTCTCTTCCAGCAGGTCGTCATAATAATCGGCTTCCCTCCAGGCCTCCTCCAGCTGCAGCCCGGGAAGAATGCACTGCAGGCGCAGGTGATCCTCTTCGTTGATCATGATGCTCACCGCTTCGTCTTGGCGCAGCAGCAGCGCTCCGTTGTGGGCCTCCCGGGCCAGGAAGGGGCTAATCAGGTGCTTTTCCACCAGCACTTGCTTTTCCTGGTCCGACAGTTCGGCCATGCGCAAAAACCGAAAGTCATTGAACTTTCCCTTTTGGCCGGCGGCAGCCTTGGTTACCAGTTCCTGCACCTTGCTGGTCTGCTCATCCGAAGCCAGGTAAGGGAAGGGCAGTTCTTTGATATTGCGGGCAATGCGGACCCGGGAACTGATCACCGTATCCGCCTCCGGCCCGTTGCCTTCAATCCAGCGGCTGAAAAAGGCTTGCTTTCCGCCCCTTTTCATTGTTCGCCTCCCTCCCGCAGCTCCTGTTCTATCTGCCTGATCCGGTCCCGCAGCTGGGCCGCCACTTCAAATTCCTCCCTCTGGATCCGCTGCTGGAGCTCCTCCCGGAGGCGCTCCAACTCCCGCTTGACTTTAACCGTGGAGGCGCTGCGGTTGGGTATCTTGCCGGTATGGTTGCTGCTGCCGTGTATCCGGCGCAGCAGAGGCAGCAGCCGATCGCCAAACGTTCCAAAACACTCGCTGCAGCCCAGGCGCCCGATCTGGCTGAACTGGGCAAAGGTGAGGCCGCAGTTCGGGCACTGCTGCTTGCCCGCGGCGATCCTCTCCCGGGAGCCCAGAATAGTCTCGTTAAGAATGCTGCCAAAGAGGTTGTGCAGGGAAAACTGCGGTTCAAAGGAGAAATCCAGCTCCTCCTTGGCCCGGGCGCACTGTTCGCACAGGTGCAGCTCCGTTTTTTTCCCGTTTACAATCTTGGTGATATGCACATTGGCCGGATAACGCTGGCACTCCTGGCACAACACCGCTACCATCTCCTTCCTTGCGGGTATGTACCCCTAAGCAACTCAGGCATACCCCTTTAATAAAGCTTCCAGGGCCGCCCGGAACAGGTTCCCCTGGATCTCCCTGGCCCGGTCGGGGGCGCCGGCCAGCTCAAAATTTGCTTCATCCAGGATTACCTCCAGCAGGCGCGCTTCCCGCAAAGTAATCTGCTTCTCTTCGATTATCCGCTGCAGAAAGCGCCGGGCCTTCCGGGCGCTGAATTTCTCGCCCTTTTCCTGTATTAAAATATCCTTGTAATGTTCAAATTGCCCCGGCTCCAGGCGAAAGATGCGGATATAGCCCCTTCCCCCTCTCTTGCTCTCCACCAGGTATCCCCTTTCCGGGGAGAAGCGCGTGCTAAGCACATAGTTGATTTGGGAGGGGACACAGTTGAATTTCTGCGCCAGCTCCCCCCGCTGAATATCGATATAGCGGCGCGAACTAAGGGCAATCATTTTTTTAATGTAATCTTCAATATAATCGCTGAGGCTGGCCATTTCTTATCCAAACTCCTTGGTTTGACCTTTACTGACCTTTATGTTACTATAAGATTTCTCTAGCGTCAAGCTCCTCAGATTATTATTTTCCCTTTTCCAGGGACAATAACCCTGGAATTCTACTGCTGGCACGCCGGTACTACCGAAAGCTCCGTCGTTCGCCCTGTTATTAACTGTTATGGTCGTTAGAAGCCGCCAGGCGCGGAAGAAGTGCGGTCAATCTTGAGCGTTTTTCAGCCCTTCCGGCAGGGCGCCAGCGCCAAAGAGGCGGTTACAAGCTTAACCGGCCGCCTTGCGTTATAAAGGGAGAAAGGGGCTCGGGGGGAAAGAATTTGCTGCCGCCCAAACGGCAGGCTTCGTGATAAAAGGAGGGAGCGTTTCAGAGAAGAGATGCCGCTGCCGGCCTAAACCGGCGGCAGCCCCACCATGAAGGGGCGGAGGCTCCGGTCCGGGGCGGCCCCAAGGGGCGGCAGGCCTTGAAGAAACGGTGAAGAGGGGGGAAGCTGCTGCCGCCCCTAAACGGCATCAGCACTCATGAGAAGAGGTGGAGTTGTTCGAGACGGAAAAGTTGTTGTAGGCCTTCATCGGTATCTCCTCGCCCTGCCAGAAGATGGCGATCACTCCCTGGAGAGGGCAGATCTGCTGAAAAAGACGTTGCGGCTCCAGGTAAAGAGGCATTTTAATGATAAAGTCCATGTCGATGACTTCCGCCTGAAGCTCGGGCCGGTACTCGGGACGGCTCAGCTCCACTTTGCGAATATTGACCTTGAAATCGCCCAGCACGCCGGAGACCCGGGCCATCAACCCGGGCTGATCCACCGCCCGTACGCAGAGGCGCTTGAAGCGGCGGCGGGAAAGGAGGGCGTCGTCGATCCGGCCGAAGAGCAGCAAGGTGACCAGGACAATCCCCGTGGCAATCAAGGCCCCGGTATAAAAGCCGATGCCCACCGCCAGGCCGATGCCCGATACCACCCAGATAGAGGCGGCGGTAGTCAGGCCGCGAATGCTTCCCCGCTGCACCAGGATGGTTCCCGCTCCCAAAAAGCCGATTCCGGTAACCACCTGGGCCGCAATCCGGCTGGGTTCCGTGGAGCCCGGAGGAAAAGTATAGGCCGATACAATCATCAGCAGGGCCGAACCTACGCAGACCAGGATATGGGTGCGGAATCCCGCCGGGCGGTTGTGGCTCTCCCGCTCCAGGCCCACCGCCCCGCCCAGCAGCATAGCCAGCCCCAGGCGAAGGACAATCTCCCATACTTCCAGAGGCATGGTCGAGTTCATCAAAAATCCCCTTCCTTCCTTGCCGCTCCTGCATATCCGCTCCCCCGCCTCCCGCCGGGCTGACAAGCTTTGCGGGTTGGCAGGGTCTTTTGTCTCTCTTGTCTTTTTTTAACGAACTTTGTCCTGATTATAACACAGTGCCGCCGCTGTGGATATACCCAAATGGCCCCTCTCCTGCTTCAGCATTGCCGGACAAAGGGAGGCCCCGGCAAACAGTACCGGCAAAAAAAAGATTAAGGAGGTTTCCCTCCTTACATTATATTGCCGTCGGCACAGCCGGAGTCACCCCCGGCAGAATTTCTTTTGCCCGCAGAAAAAGGCAGAGGCCAAAGCCAGGCGCCGGCGGGGGCGGCCGCCGGAGAAATTTCTTGGGCCAGGCCCGGCTTCCCGCGGGCCCTTCCTGACCGAGACCGGTTGCCTTTTTACCGGCCGGGTATCTTTGACCGGCCGTCGCCGGAAAGAGACGCCCCGGGAGCGGCTCCACCAGGAGCTAAAGGTCAAAAAGCCCTTTTCCCGCAGCAGCGGCTGGGGGCTCTGCTTAAATCAGGGGAAGCTCTTGCTTCTCTTCCAGCACCGGAGCAAAGCGGTCCCCGTACCGCTCCAGCCGCGGCAAAGCATTTAAAATGGTAAAGTCGCCGGGAGCCGGCCCCCCGGGGCCAACTTCGCTCCAATCCAGGGGCATGGAAACGGGAGCCCCGGGCAGGGGCCGGGGGCTGTACGGAGCGGCCAGAGTCTTCCCGTAAACATTCTGCAGGTAATCCAGGTAGACTTTCCCCCCCCGCTCGCCCACGGCCCGGGCCAGGGAGGTAATCTCCGGCAGCAGCTCATGCACCCGGAGGCAGACCGCCTCGGCAAAGCGGCGCACTTGGTCGTAGGTGTAAAGGGGTTTTACCGGGAGGTAGATTTGGATCCCCGTGGCCCCCGAGAGCTTCGGGTAGCTTTTTAATCCCAGAGCCTCCAGGGTATCCCGGATAGCCTGGGCCACCTGCCGCACCTGGTCAAAGGTGGAGTTCTCCATGGGATCCAGGTCGAAAACGCAGAAGTCCGGGCGCTCCAGGTGGTTTAGGGAGGAAAGCCAGGGGTGAAGTTCCAGGCAGGCCTGGTTCCCCAGCCAGACCAGGGTCTCCAGGTTTTCCGCCACCACGTAGCGGGTTACCTTTCCCTCCCGGTGGCTTACGGGACAGGTGGTCAACCAGCAGGGGGCGCCGGCGGGGATATTCTTCTGGTAGAAGCCTTCTCCATGAATGCCCCGGGGAAAGCGCTGCACCACCAGGGGCCGGTTGGCCAGGTGAGGCAGCAGGTAAGGGGCCACCTGGATATAGTAGCGGATTAAATCCCGCTTGGTCAGCTCCTCTTCCGGCCAGAGAATTCGTTGAAGATTGGTCAAACGGACTTCCCTCCGGTTGACCGTCAGGGATGGCGCCATCTCCTGCCTCCTCCCTCTAGCTGTCGCCGCCCCTACAGCTTCGCCTCCGCGGGCCGGCGGTCGCTGAATCCCTCCACCACCGGCGCCCGCAGGGAAAGTCCCGCCGTCCACTCGAAAAAGCTGATCCAGACGGTGAGAGTCGGCTCCAGCCAGAGGCAGTCTCTCTCCCGGGGCGGGTTGACAAAAGGCGGCTTCTCCCGGCGGTGGCGCCGAGCAAATTCCCCCAGCATCAGCCGGTGGCGGTGAGAGAGGCCCGAGCCGGCCCTCCCGATATAGAGCAACTCCTCTTCCCGGTAGCCGCCCAGGAGAAGAGCCCGGACCGTCCCTTCCCGCCAGGCCAGCCCGCCGACAACGCAGAGGAGCCGGCGCCGGGGCTTGATTTTAAGCCAGCTGCGCCCCTTCTCGCCAAAGCGGTAGGGGCTCTCCTTCTCCTTGGCCACGATCCCCTCCAGGCCTCTCTGCTCCACCTCCCGGTAGAGCTGCACCCCGCCGGAAAAATTATCATTCAGGTACACGGGGGCCTGGGAGAGCAGGATCTCCTGCAGGATCTGCTGCCGCTCCAGGAAGGGGCGGCCCGTCAGGTCTTTCCCGTCCAGGTACAGGAGGTCGAAGACGCAGTAGGTGCATGGCCGGTGCCGGACCAGGGCGCGGATGGTGCTCTCCCGGCGGCAGAAATCCCGTTGGATTACCCGCGGGAAGCTGGGCCGCCCCTCCTCCATGACCACCACCTCGCCGTCCAGCAGCAACTCCCGCCCCCGCACCAGCTGGGGAAGGACCTGCAGCTCCGGGTACTGCTTCGTCCGGCAGCCGCCCTTCCGGTTTTGCAGGCGCACCCGCCCCTCCTCGATAAAGGCCAGGATCCTGACCCCGTCCCATTTGACCTGAAAGAGATGCTCCGGGCTGTCAAAAGGCTTCTCTGCGGATCGGGGCTCCATCGGCTTCAAAAAAGTAAAATACCGCCCCAGGGGCGGTACCAGTTCAAGCGGTGCCAACTTTCTTCCGGCGGCCCCGCCCGGCCCCCTTCCGCCCCCCTTGACCCTCCCGGCGGGTGGCATCGATGCTGGCTTTCAAGGCTTCCATCAAATCCACCACCTCTCCCCGTTCCACCGCCGGGGCGATATGCACCTCTTCCCCGGCAATCTTGGCCTCGATAATCTCCAGGAGCGCCCGGCGGTAATCGTCGGTATACTTCTCCGGCTGGAAGGGAGCGGTTAAATTCCTGATCAGTTCCCGGGCCATTTTCAACTCGTTTTCGTGTATGGCAATCTCCCGGTTCCAGGCCGGCAGGGCGGAGGTGGGACGCACCTCATCCGGGTAGTACATCGTCTCCAGGGCCAGAACGTCCTGGAATACCCGCAGCAGCCCCAGGGCCTGGCGCGTGCGCAGCACAATCTTGACTACGGCCGCCATCCCCGCTTCCTCCATGGCCTGGCGCAGCAGCTGGAAAGCCTTTTCTCCCGCCTCCCCCGGCGAGAGGTAGTAAGCCCGATCATAATAGATGGGATCCACCTCCTCCTGGAGGACGAAATCCACGATGGTTATGCTGCGCGTCGTCTCCGAGGGAATGCGGGCCAGGTCGCTCTCCCCGATAACGACAAACCGCCCCTTTTCAAATTCATAGCCTTTGACAATCTCCTCCGCAGAGATCTCCTTGTTGCAGCGGGGGCAAACCTTGCGGTACTCCACCGGGGTGCGGCAGGGCTCGTGCAGGTAGCGGAAACGCACGTTTTTCTCTTCGGTGGCGGCAAAAAGGCGGACCGGTATGTTGACCAGGCCGAAGCTGATGGAACCTTTCCAGAGGGGGCGCATCTGTTTCACCTCAAAAAAATGCATCTTTCAAGACTTATTATGCCTTGGAAAGATGCATTTATCCCTTGAGGCTGATCAGCATTAATCCCCCGGTTGGCCCGTAAACCCGGGCCCGATGCCGCCGGGCGGGGCCGAACTTCATAACAACTCCCCGCCCCCCCGAAGGGGGAGGCCTACTGGACCAGCAGCAGGCTCAGATCCAGGGAGCGGGAGGAATGGGTGAGGGCACCGCAGGAGATATAGTCAACCCCGGTGGCGGCCACCTCCCGCAGGCGGGAAAAGGTGATATTGCCCGAAGCTTCCAGGGGCACCCGGCCGGCAGTAATCTCCACAGCCCGGCGCATTAAATCCAGGTCCATATTATCCAGCATGATCAGATCCGCCCCGGCGGCCAGGGCTTCCTCCAACTCCTGGAGATTGGTCACCTCCACCTCGATGCGCAGGGTGAAAGGGGCCTTCCGGCGCGCCGCCTCCACCGCCGCCGCAATCCCGCCGGCGGCGCGAATGTGGTTCTCCTTGATCAAGATCCCCCCGTCCAGCCCCAGGCGGTGATTGGAGGCGCCGCCCACCCGGACGGCATATTTCTCGAGGAGGCGCAAAGTGGGAGTGGTTTTGCGGGTGTCCACCAGCCGGGCCGGGTAATCGGAGATTTCCCGGACCCAGAGCCGGGCCTGGGTGGCAATTCCGGAGAGGTGCTGCAAGAAATTCAGGGCCGTCCTTTCGGCGGAGAGGATGGAAGCCAGGGAGCCCTCCACCCGGGCGACCACCTTGCCGGGAGCTAGCTCCGCCCCTTCCTCCACCTGGGGATGGAATTGCAGGGTCGGGTCCAACTCCAGGAAGACGGCTTCCGCCAGGGGCAGGCCGGCGATGACGCCCTGCTCCCGGGCCAGGATCTCGCCCCGCCCCCTTTTCCCGGGAGGAACCACGGCCTGGGTGGTAAGGTCCCCCGCTCCCAGGTCCTCTTTCAAGGCTCTGGCCACCAGATCTTTAACTACCAGGGAAGACAGCAATTGACTTCTCCTCCATCTCTCAGTGTGATTGGCTCGCCAAAATAAGAGCGATGGTCTCGACAAAGCTTCATATCTTATCTTTATAAGGCCATGGCCGCTTCCCGAAAGTACCGCCGGAACCGGCGCACGACGAACAAACTTGCTCCATTTAAGCGCTTGTTGGTACCGCCTGTTTGGGCCTGCTCTTCCGGAGCCCGGCTTTAAAAAACTTCTTAAAAATATTCTTTAAATATTCCTTGTAAATCTTCCTTTGCAAAACTGATATGGCCCCGGCTTAAATCCTCCCCCGGAACAGAATCCTCCCGGTAGTGGCAGCCTTTGCTTTGCCGCCTCCACAGGGCGGCCCGGGTCATCAGCAGGGCAATTAAGAGCATATTCCGGTTTTCCTGCAGCTCGGGAACGAGGAATTCATACTCCAGCAGCGGCCGCCAGCCCTCCAGCCGGCGCAGGGCTTCGGCCAGCCCCTCTTCCCGGCGCACAAGACCTACCTTTTCCCACATCAGCGCCTGGAGCGGCTCTCGCAGCCGGGCACACTCTCTCTCCGCTTCGGTAGTGGCGGGGAGCCCTTCGCCGCCGCTGTCCCGGTCCGCGCCCCCGGCGGCCTGCGGCTCCGCCTGGGCCGCCGCCGCGGCTACCCGGTGGCCGAAAACCAGCCCCTCCAGCAGGGAATTGCTGGCCAGGCGATTGGCGCCGTGCACCCCCGTGGAGGCCGTCTCCCCCACGGCAAAAAGGTTGGGCACCGCCGTTCTGCCCTCCAGGTCTACCTGGATGCCTCCGATCAGGTAGTGGGCCGCCGGGGAAACGGGTATCAGCTCCCTGGTGATATCCACTCCCCACTCCCGGCAGCGGCGGTAGATGGTGGGGAAGCGCCCCTGGATGAAGTCCGCGCCCAGATGGCGCAGATCCAGGAAAACCGGCCCCCCGGTCCGGCGCTGCTCAGACACGATGGCCCGGGAGACCACGTCCCGCGGCCCCAGTTCTCCCCGGGGATGGTAGTCTTTCATGAAGGCCTCCCCCCGGCAGTTAACCAGGCGGGCGCCTTCGCCCCGCACCGCCTCCGAGATTAAAAAGGGCCTGCCCTGGGGGGGGAAGAAGACGGTGGGATGAAACTGAAAAAACTCCAGGTCGCGGAGCACCGCTCCGGCACGAAAAGCCAGGGCCAGGCCGTCCCCGGTCACCGCCGGGGAATTGGTGGTGTACTTAAAGAGCTGCCCGCACCCACCCGTCGCCAGGATCACCACCCGAGAGGTGAGCAGGAAGCAGCGCCTCCCCTTCTGGAAGCAGACGCCGCAGCAGCAGCCGTCCCTGGTTACAAGCCTGGTTACAAAGGCATTCTCGATAAATTGGACCCCCAGGGAGCGGGCCTTGCGCAGCAGCGCCTCCACCAGTTCCCGCCCCGTGGCGTCGCCGCCGATATGAAGGATTCTTTTGCGGGAGTGGGCTCCCTCCTGCCCCAGGTCCAGGGAACCGTTGCGGCAGTCAAACTGGACCCCCATCTCCTGGAGGTCCCTGATCCGGAGCGGGGCCTCCTGCACCAGGATGCTGATGGCTTCCCGGTCGCCAAAACGGGAGCCCGCCTTCCAGGTGTCCTCCAAATGCAGTTCCGGGGAATCCTCCGCCGAAAAAGCGGCGGCTATACCCCCCTGGGCAAACCAGGTGTTGCCGGCAATCAACTCCTGCTTGCTTAATACCAGGACGCGGCCATGGCCGGCCAGCCGGATAGCCGTATAAAGGCCCGCGATGCCGGAGCCGACAATTACAAAATCAACCCTTGCCTCTTCACCGGAGAGATCCATGCCACGCCACCTCGATTATTACCGGGCGATCAAGCAGATGCTTCCAGCATGCGCTGCAGGGCTCGCACCGCCTTGGTCCTGATCTCCTCGGGAACCGTGATCCGGTGTTCCATCTTCTCCAGGGCCGCCACCACCACGGGGAGAGAGGTATACTTCATGTTGGGACAGATGAGCCCGGGAGAAAGCAGGTAGTATTCGATATCCGGTCTCTCCTGGCGCAGGCGGTAGAGCATTCCCATCTCGGTGCCCACAATGATCTTCCGCGCTTCGGTATGGCGGACAAAGTTAATCATCCCTCCGGTGCCCAGGACCACATCGGCCATCTCCACCACCTCCGGGCGGCATTCGGGATGGACCATTACCAGGGCGTCGGGATGGGCCCGACGGGCTCTCTCCACATCCTCGGGGAAAACCCGGTGGTGAGTAATGCAGTACCCCGGCCAGGGGATAATCTTTTTGCCGGTCTGGCGGGAGACGTAATGGGCCAGGTTGCAATCGGGAACAAAAATAATCTCTTCCGCCTCCAGGGATTCCACCACTTTCACCGCGTTGGCTGAAGTCACGCAGATATCGCTCTCCGCTTTAACGGCGGCGGAAGAGTTTATGTAGGCGACCACTTTTGCCTGGGGGTATTTCTGTTTAAATTCGCGCAGGGCGGAAGGGGTAACCATATCCGCCAGGGGACAGCCGGCAGAAGGCTCGGGCAGAAGCACCGTCTTTTCCGGGGCCAGGATGGCGGCGCTTTCGGCCATGAAATGAACGCCGCAAAAAACAACAACTTCGGCATCCAGTTCGGCAGCCAGGCGGCTTAACTCCAGAGAATCCCCGGTATAATCCGCCGCCTCCTGCACCTCTTCAATTTGATAATTATGAGCAAGAATAACAGCCTTCTTCTCCCTTTTTAATTCATGCAGTCTTTCCTGCAAATCCTGAGCGATCATGATCTAGGCCATCCCCCGATTCAACTTATTGTTAGGAGTATTATGACGGAAATACTTGGCTGTTGTCAACCCGGCGGGGGGGCCAGGCACTCCCGGCAAGGGGCTTTTTAAGCAGGCGTCCCCGTTGGTACTGCCGGCTGGCATTTAGCTCTCTTTTCTCCCGTGCTTTCGGCGGCGCCCGGGAGGCCGATCCCCAGGGGGGCGATTTGATCTAAACGAATTCTATTTTGTCCCAACGGGCATTTGTGATATAATGAAACCACGTTCAGTGCTGTCTTTGGGCAGCCACTAGGGGAGGGATTATTTTGAAAGAGCAAATTGAACAGGTTTTGAACAAGATCAGGCCGGCTTTGCAAGCCGACGGCGGCGATGTGGAACTGGTGGAGGTGGACGAGCAGGGCGGTATTGTCAAGGTCCGCCTCAAGGGGGCTTGCGGGTGCTGCCCCATGTCCACCGTTACCTTGAAGCAGGGAATTGAACGGGCCTTGAAGAAGGAAGTCCCCTCGGTCAAGGAAGTTTTAGCGGTTTAAGAACCTATTATAGCCAAAGCCCGGGGGGACCCGGGCTTTTTTCAAATGGACCGTCAAACAGAGGTGTCCCAGATGGAGGAAATATACCTGGACAACAGTGCCACTACCCGTCCCCTGGACCAGGTGGTAGAGTTGATGGCCAAAATCCAAAAAGAGGTTTACGGCAATCCCTCCTCGCTGCACCGGAAAGGGATGGAGGCCGAACGGGTGTTGAAGGAAGCCCGCGCCACCCTCGCCGAGCTGCTGCAGGTTCGCCAGGAGGAAATCTTTTTTACCTCGGGAGGCACCGAGTCCAATAACCTCGCCATCAAAGGGGCCGCCTACCGGCGGCGCCGCCGGGGCGGCCACATTGTCACCACCAGGATCGAGCATCCCTCGGTGCTGAACGCTTTCCGGCAGCTGGAAGAAGAAGGCTTCCAGGCCACCTATCTTACCGTGGACCGGCAGGGCTACATCGACCTCCAGGAGCTGGAGCAGGCGATCACCGAGGAGACGATTCTGGTCAGCATTATTCACGCCAACAACGAAATCGGCACCCTGCAGCCGGTGGAGCAAATCGGCGCCCTGGTAAAAAAGCGCAATCCCGACCTCTATTTTCACGTGGACGGGGTCCAGTCTTTTGGAAAGATACCGGTAAACCCCAGCCGCTGGCAGGCCGACCTCTTCTCCTTCAGCGCCCACAAGATCCACGGGCCCAAGGGGATCGGGGGCCTCTGGGTAAAGCAGAATACCTTGCTCCAGCCCCTCTGCCACGGCGGCGACCAGGAACAGGGGCTGCGCCCGGGCACGGAAAACGTGGCCGGGGCCGCCGGCTTTGCCCTGGCCGCCCGCTCCATCTTCCCGCGGCTGGAGGAGAACCGGTCCTTGCTGCTGCGCTTGAAAACCGCCCTCTACCGGGGACTCCTGGAGGAGGGGATCACCACCCGCATAAACGGGCCGGCCCTGGAAGAGGGAGCCCCTCATATACTGAATCTTTGCTTCCCCGGGATCAAGGCCGAGGTGCTACTCCACGCCCTGGAGAGGGAAGGGATCTACACCTCCCCGGGTTCCGCCTGCCATTCGCGGCAGGCCCGGCCCAGCCACGTCCTGCAGGCCCTGGGGTTAAGGGAAGAAGAGCTGTCCGGCTCCCTGCGCTTCAGCTTCTCCGCTTTCAACACCGAAGCGCAGATCCGGCGGGTGGTCCGCGTTGCCGCCGCGGCGGTGCGGGAGCTGAGCAAATACGGCTCCTCGGTATAAAAAATTGGTCAAGGAGGAGCGGCCTGGTGTACCAACCCATCCTGGTCCGATACGGCGAAATCGCCCTTAAAGGCAAGAACCGGCGCTACTTTGAAGATGCGCTCCAGCAGAATATAAAGCGCGCCCTGGCGGGCACCGGAGCCGAAGTCAGGCGCCGCCAGGGGCGTTTTCTGGTTTTAACGCCGCCGGAAGAGGGAGATCAGGTCCTGGATCTGCTGAGCCGGGTCTTCGGCATCGTCTCCATAAGCCCGGTCTTTTCTGCCGAGGCAAGCCTGGAATCTATCCAGGAGACCGCCGCGGCCCTGGTGGAATCCCTCCCCCCTACGCTGAATACCTTTAAAGTGGAAAGCCGGCGGCCCAATAAGAACTTCCCCTTAACGTCCCCGGAGATCAATCGCCTGGTAGGGGCTTATCTCTTGAAGAGATTCCCGCACTTAAGGGTGGACGTCCACCAGCCTTCTTTTCAAGTTTTAATTGAAGTGCACCACCGGGAAGCCTTCCTTTACCACGACAGCCTGCGCGGACCCGGCGGCCTCCCCCTGGGGGTAACGGGCTCCACCCTGCTGCTGCTTTCCGGGGGCATCGACAGCCCCGTGGCCGGGTGGCTGGCCATGAAGCGGGGTCTTAAGTTGGAGGCCCTGCACTTTCACAGCTTTCCCTTTACCGGCCATCGGGCCCGGGAAAAGGTTGTCGATCTTTGTCGAAAGCTGGCCCGCTACGGCCTGGAGATCCCTCTCCACCAGATCAGCCTCACCGCCATCCAGAAGGAGATCCGAGCCCGCTGTCCCGAAGCCCTGAGCATTACCCTGCTGCGCCGGATGATGCTCCGCCTGGCCGAGGCCCTGGCCCAAAGGAGAAATCTGCAGAGCATCACCACCGGGGAGAGCCTGGGCCAGGTGGCCAGCCAGACCCTGGAAAGCCTGCAGGTGATCAGTGCCGTCACGCCCATGCTGCTCTTCAGGCCGCTGCTCTGCATGGATAAGCACGAGATCGTGGCCCTGGCTCAGGCCATCGAGACCTACGATATCTCCATCCGGCCTTACGAGGACTGCTGCACTCTCTTCGTCCCCAGGCACCCGGCAACTCGGCCCACTTTCAGCCAGGTAGAGAGAGCGGAGGCCAATCTGGACCTGGACTCCCTCCTCCAGGAGGCCCTGGACACCCTGGGGACGGAAGTAATCACCCCCGAATTAACCAGCAGCTATCTTGGTTAGCTTCGAGAAGACGGGAAAGTTCCCGGAAGGATTGCCGGCCATTGCCTATTGCCGCCGGCGCGCCGGCAGCGCCGCCGGGAAAAAATAAGGGGCCTGCCTGCAAGGCGGCCCCGATCTCTTTTGGCCTTTTCTTCTGCCGATTATTCCTTTATTTTATGGTCCACTGTATTTCAGGCCGGCAACACCGCCGGCCCAGTTTGTCCAGCGCCGGCACCCCATTATCCCTTGTCGGCAGCTGTTTTTGGCTGTCTCCCTCGCCGGCCTTTTGGGCCCCGTAGGGCCGGAGTCACCCCTCCCGCCCCGGCAAGGGCGGCGAAAGAAGAAGCCAGGTCCGCCCGGCTAGCGTCCCTTCCAGCGGGGCTCCCTTTTCTCCATGAATGCAGCGATCCCTTCCTGGAAGTCCTCCGTCTGCATCAGGAAGCCCAGGGCCTCCTGCTCCAGCTTCAGGCCGGACTGGATATCGGTATCCATGCCCTTGTTGATCACGGCCTTGATCTTGCGCAAGCCCAGGGGAGGCTTGGAGGCCAGTTTTTCGGCAAAAGCCATCACCGTGGCTTCCAGCTGCTCCATGGGCACAACCTCGTCGGCCAGGCCGATGGCCTTGGCTTCCTGTCCTTTAACGGTATCCCCGGTAAGGATCATCTTCTTGGCCAGGGGAAGACCGATGCGGCGAGGCAGGCGCTGGGTTCCTCCCCAGCCCGGGAGCAGGCCCCGGTTGATTTCCGGCAGACCCATCTCGGAGTTGTCCGAGGCAAAAATAAAGTCGCAGGCCAGCGCCAACTCGCAGCCGCCTCCCAGGGCCACCCCGTTAACCATGGCGATAACAGGCTTTTCATAATTGGCCACCATCTCCACAACAGGCTCTACCGGGGAGGTCTCCGCCAGGTCCCAGCCGGCAGAGAAGCTGTACTTAATCTCCTTCTGGCCGTCCTTCTCCTTGATGCGGGGATTCCCGGTAATTACCAGGACTCTTGCTTCGTCGTCTCCGGCAATCTCCTCCAGGGCCTGCTTTAGCTCCAGGCCTAGGGCGGCGTTGATGGCATTTAATCTTTGCGGTCGGTTCAAGGTAATCTTGGCCACATAACCCTTCTTCTCCACAATGATTGTTTCGAAGCTCACGAGTAAACCCACCTTCTTTCTTTAATATTAAATCTTGTTTATATATTTTATTAAATTCATTATATTTCACAAATATCCTTCACCGTATTAACATTATTTTGGTTATAATCCATATGCTTGCCAGGCCGGCGAATCGTTCAAAGGCGTTTCTGCCTTTGGCCTACCCAGCATCAACCTATATAGCTTTTACTTTAAGCTTTGTTGTTTTTGGCCGCCCCTTTTATGTACAAAAAACGGAAGACCTTCCCCGGGAGGGTGCTCCCGGGAGAACTGGGGCAGGATTCCCCCTCTGCTTCGCTCCCGCACTCCGTTTTTCCATATTTCCTCGCGGATATTTTGTTTCGGGGAGCAAAAACTATGACAGCAGGACAGCGTGGGCCAAAGAGGAACCGCTGAACCGGCGGTTCCAGCCCAAAGGCATAGATCCCCTAACTTAAAAGGAGGTGTCAACATGAAGCCTTTAATATACTTGGAAGAAGCCCTGCGCCAGAAAGAACAGGCCTTGATCCAGTACGTCAGGTACATGCGGGAAGCCCAGGACAGCCAAAATGCGGAGATAGCCGCCCTTTTCGCCGACCTGGCCAAGGCGGAGGAGAAACATATTGTCGTTATCCGGGACCAGCTAGCCAGACTCTCCGGCAACAAAGATCTGCTTAACCGGTACCAGCAGATCAGCCGGGACTACGCCCAGCACCCCGAGGAAGCCCTGGAGCATTAAGCCGGGATCGGCAAGCCCCGGCTTTTATATTTTTATGTGGACTCAAGCTTTCTCTATTTTCCCCATGCCCGCCCGGCACCTCCCCAAACCCCAGGGGAAAAGCCCTGCCCGATTCGGGCTTAACAAAGCCCGGTCAGCCAACCCCCTCCAGCAAAATCCCTTTTGTCAAAAAAGTTGACAAAGTTGACGTGCCTGGCACCTAGCGGTTGGGGCGGGGCTGGGTTTGCATCAGGCAAAACAAGGCCGCCAGGAAGGAGAAGGCGGACCCGCAAAGGTAGGCGTATTTTAAGCCGCCCAGGAAGGAGATGGCCGCCGCCCCGCTGAGGCGCTCCTGGAGCATGACCGCCGGGGGCACCAGGGAATATAAAATCAGCCCGGCGGCGGCAATCCCCAGGGCCATCCCCGTGTTGCGGGCCGTGGCCAGGATCCCCGATGCCACCCCCAGGTGCGGCCGGGGGGCGCTGCCCATGACGGCGCTGTTGTTGGGGGATTGAAAGATCCCCGTCCCCAGTCCAAAAAGGGAAAGCCGCCAGGCCACGGTGAAGGTGGAAGCCTCCGCGGGCAGAAAGGCCATGGCGGCCAGGGCGGCGGCACAGATCGCCGCTCCGGCAGTAGCAAGCCCCCTGGAGCCCAGGCGGTCGGACAGGCTCCCGCTAAAGGGGGCGACAGCCATCACCGTCAAGGGAGAACAGGTCATGAGCAGCCCTATTTTATCCGGGGTGTAGTGGACCACCCGCTGAAGATAAAAAGGGGTCAGGAAAACCAGGATGTACTGGGAAGCAAAATTGAGCAGGGAGCCGGCGGTGCCCAGGCTGAAAGTCCTGTTTTTAAAGAGGGAAAGATTCACCATGGGCTGGGGCGTGCGCCTCTCAATATGGAGGAAGCAGGCCCCGGCGATAACAGCCACCGCGGCGGCGGCAGCCGTGGCCGGCCCTATCCCCCCATGCTGCACCTGGTTGAAGAAAAAGAGAAAAGAGAAAAGGCAGATAAAGGCGGACACGGCACCGGCGATATCCATGCGCCCCGGCTTGCCCTTCAACTCGGGGATAACCTGCCCGGCCCACAGGAGCGCAGCCAGGCCGATGGGAATATTGATTAAAAAAACCAGCCGCCAGGACCAGAGGGTGGTCAGCAGCCCGCCCAGGGTGGGGCCCAGGGCCAATCCGGCGGAGACGCTGATGGCGTTAATCCCCAGGGCTCGCCCCCGCTCATGGGGCTGGAAAACAGCGGTGAGAATGGCAAAAGGCACAGACATCATCATGCCGGCGCCTATGCCCTGGAGGGCGCGAAAGGCGATCAGCCAGTAGATGGTGGGCGACAGCCCGCAGAAAGCGGAAGTAACCACAAAGCAGGCCAGCCCCCAGAGGTAGACCCGCTTATAGCCCAGGATGTCTCCCAGGCGGCCGTAAAACAGCAGCAGGCTGCTGATGGTAAGAAGGTAGATCAGGGGCACCCACTGCGCCGTGGCAATGGGGGCGTGGAAATATTCGGCCATGGTCGGCAAAATAACGTTGACAATGCTGGCGTCAATGGGTCCCATAATCCCGCCCAGCATTACGGCGGCCAGCACCTTGTAGCGCTGCCGGCTTAGCGCCGCTGCTTCTTCCAGCTTCGAGGACACGTCGATTACCTCTTCTCGGTTATTGTTGGTGCCATCAAGTATTACGTAAGTATAGCCCTATTCTCTCCGGGATGTCAACCGCATTACTCCATCTGGAGGGACTGGTAGAAGAGAGGCGTGGCCGGGCTGGTCACCGTGGGGTCTGTGAGCACGTTGAGGCAGGCCGGCTTGCCCGAAGCGAAGGCCCGCTGCAGGGCGGGAATAATCTTTTCATCCTTTGCAACCAGCTCTCCGTAGCCGCCCAGGGCCTCCACCATCTTTTCGTAAGGGCGCACCCCCAGTTCCGCGCAGGTGACCCGGTCCGGGCCGATGGAGAATTCCTGGCTGTGCTTGATCATCCCCCAGGCACAGTCGTTGTTAATTACGCAGACTACCGGGATATGGTGGCGGACCATGCTATCGAACTCCATGGCGTTAAAGCCGAAAGAACCGTCGCCGTTTAACAGAAGCACCTTCTTGTCCGGGTTGGCCAGCTGGGCGGCCATGGCAAAGGGGATTCCCGTCCCCAGGCAGCCCAGGAGGCCTGAAGAAGTACCGATCACCCCCGCCCGGTGGCGCGACATGAAGCCGGTGAGGCCGAAATATGCGGTATCCCCTCCGTCAACCACGTAGTAAGCATCGTCCCCGACAAACTTCCGGATTTGGGCGGCAAGGCGAATGGGGTGAATGGGGTAGGCCGCCGTCTCCCGGGTTCTCAATTCGTAATCCAGCATGGAGCGGCTGGCCGCCCGCAGGGTGCTTAGCCACCGGCTATGGTCCCTTTCTTCCACCAAGGAAGTTAGCTGCTCCAGCACCAGTCCCACGTCCCCCGCCAGGCCTACGTCGACGGCCCGGTTCCGGTCCAGTTCGTGGGGATCGATGTCGATGCGCACAATTTTGGTCCCCGGGGGGATAAGCTCCCCGGACTGCAGGAGCCAGTTAAAGCGCAGCCCGGCCACCAGCAGGACGTCGGCCTGCTGGAGAGCAACCGTTAAACCCAGGTTGCCGCAATCCCAAATCGATTGGGGGTGTTCATCGGGAAGCTCCCCCCGGCCGTAATTCATCAAAATAAAGGGGAGGCCCGTTTTCTCGATAAAGCGCTCCAGTATTATCCCCGGCCTGCTGAAACCCACCCCGCTGCCTCCCAGGAAGAGGGGCTGCCGGGCGCCGTTGATGATCTCCGCCGCCGCCTTCAGGGCGGGCTCGGGGGCGCAATACTTAAAGCCCCTGGTGGAGGGGGAGGGCATGGGCACCTCTTTCTCCTCCACGGAGACGTTCAATATGTCCGGCGGAAGTTCCAGGAAGACGGGGCCGGGGCGCCCTTCCCGGGCCTGCCGGAAGGCGATGGAGAGGTACTCGGGTATCCGCTTCGTATCGTAGCAGGTGGCGGTCCACTTGACAACGGGCTTGACCATGTCCACCTGGTTTAACTCCTGCAGGGCCCCCTTCAGGTCGTCCCGTAGGGGATGACGCCCGCAGAGCACCACCAGGGGGGAGTTCTCCAGGTACGCGTTGGCGATGCCCGTCAGGCCATTGGTAAAGCCGGGCCCGGCGGTGAGGAAGCAGACCCCCGGCTTCCCCGTGTAAACGGACCAGGCATGGGCCATCATAACCGCCGCCTGCTCATGGCGCACATCTATGGCCCGGATGGCGTACTCCGTAAAGCCGTCCAGGAGAGACTCGATATGCCCTCCGGAGATGCCGAAAACCAGGTCGACCCCTTCCACCTCTTTTAAATATTTTGCCGCCAGGTGCCCGCCATTTATTTTGGCCATGGTATTCCTCCTCGATTTACAGATCATATTCAGAGCAAAAAATATAAAGCGGCTCTGCCGCCTACATGGCCAGCTTCACCGCATCATTGAACCACTGGGCAAAATAGGCCATCCCGTCCAGCTTCATCTTCCCGGCGGCAGCCGCCTTGAACTGCTCTTCGCTGCTTTGCGAAATCATGACTTTAAAGCCCGTGGCGGCATCGGCCCAGATTATCGCCGCATCGTAAGGATGGTCGGCCCCTCTCCGGGAGGAGAGGCTTCCCCGGTCAAATATAAACAGCCGTCCTCTCCTGCCGTCCTCCGTTTTGATCATAATCCTGAGCTGATGTATATTGCCGACGTATTTTTTGAACGCTTCATTTTTGCGTGAGGCCCTTTTCAGCAACAGGTGAAGGATAAAAAGGAGCAGTGAAAATCTCATGGGTCTCTCCTGCCAATCGTCGCGAAAATGGTAGGCCTGTAAAACTGTTTCCCGGTGCCCCAGTCGGCAACCCGGGCAGCCAGGTGGAAGACGATATGGACATGGTCACAAATGCCCTGCAGGGAGGCCGGGTCCATTAAATCTCCACGGCGCACTTCCACGCCCAAATCTTCCGGCGCTTCTGTGCTTGTATGGGGGCGCACCAAGGCCCGGACGCTATACCCCCGCCTTGTCAACTCCCGGGTCAGGACCGAGCCGATAAACTCTGTTGCCCCTGTAACCAGAGCAAGCAGAAGCCCTCTTCTCCGGGAGCGCCGGCAGGCAATTTTGTAGAAAAACCGGTTTAATGGCTACAAAATAATCGTAACATCGCCAATATAGGCTGTCAACTGCGAATTGCGCGAATATTCATCGGGACAGCCGTCCCGGGCCGGGGGAAATCCGGGGACCGAAATCCGGCAAAAGGATTCCCGGAAAATGTTTTAAAAATCTTTGAACTGACCCGGGAAACAGGTTAATTCAGGAAAAAAAGAGCTTCCCCCCTTTTCCAGCAGGATATTCTGCCGGATATAAATAACTTGTTAGGTAGCCGGAGCCCGGGGCAGCTTAGCCCAAACTTAACGGCTTCAATAAGGAGGGAAATAGATGAATGAAGACTTCAGGGTAAGCAAGAGGACCAAGTGGTCGTACTCTCTAGGCGGCATCGGCCGGGACATGGCCTACACCCTGGTGAGCATGTATATCATGGTCTTTTTTACCGATGCCATCGGGCTGGCCGATTGGGAAATCTGGGCCGTCTCCTCCATCATCGCGGCAACCAGAATCTGGGATGCCATCAACGACCCCATGATGGGCGTTATCATCGATAATACCAGGTCCAGGTGGGGCAAATTCAAACCCTGGGTCATCGTCGGCGCCGTCTCCAGTGCCATCTTTACCTTTTTGCTTTTCCAGGACTTTGGCCTGCGCGGCGTACCCTTCGCCGTGCTTTTTGCCATCTTCTACCTGTCGTGGGAAATCACCTTTACCATGAATGACATCTCGTACTGGTCCATGTACCCGTCCTTTACCACCAATCCCAAGGAAAGAGAAAGCATCTGCTCTTTCGCTCGCTTCTTTGCCAACTTGGGCGCCTTTCTGGCTGCCGGCTTAATCCCGTTTATCTATCCGAACTTTAAGGGGGGGCCGGCGCAGGCTTTCTTCTGGATCGCCCTGGTGATCACCATCGCCTTCATCTCATGCCAGACCCTGGTGGTGGTGGGCGTTAAAGAAAAACCCCTCTATGCCGACCTCCAGCAGCCCAAAACCCGGTTGAGAGACTTTTTTAGAATCATAATTAAAAATGACCAGTTAATTGTAATCTTCCTGGCCTTCCTGATGCTGGAGATCGCCAACATCATCACCATAAACCTGGGGCCCTACTTTTTCAACTACGATTTCGGCCGGTACGGCGGCGGTGAGTTCACCATCTTCCTGGGCATTTTGGCCGTCACCCAGCTGCTGGCCACCGCCCTCTTTCCCACCCTGTCGCGGATAATACCGAGAAAACAGCTCTTCAGCTATGCCACCATCTCCATAATTGCCGGCTACCTGCTCATGCTCGGCACCGGCTATCTCCTCCCCTTGAACATGGCTGCCGTGGGAGCAGCCGGCTTTTTGATCTTCTGCGGCCAGGCCATCATTCAAGTTTTGATGTACCTGATGATCGCCGACACCATCGAGTACGGGCACTGGAAGCTGGGCACCCGGAACGAAAGCCTGGTCTTTGCCGCCAGGCCTTTCGCCACCAAGTTCGCCTCCTCCATCCAGGCCCTTCTGGTGGCGGCCACCCTGACCTGGTCGGGGTTAAACGACAAGGTCATCAACCCCCTTACCGAGGCGAAAAAGATCAACCCGGAACTGCCCACGGAGGTAGCCAGGGCCATGATTGAAAGCAGCATGACC
>Ga0209508_1000377_pt1 | contig 48237 bp, 46 predicted proteins | sample AD_UKC129_MetaG_FD_184427 | JGI IMG/M metagenome (GOLD analysis project Ga0209508, IMG submission 184427) | Active sludge microbial communities of municipal wastewater-treating anaerobic digesters from Canada - AD_UKC129_MetaG (SPAdes) (version 2) | ecosystem: Engineered > Bioreactor > Anaerobic... | reverse complement strand
AATCAAATCTTCAAGTTCCTGGCGGGTAGGCTTTTCGCCTCTTATCGTTCTAAAGAGGACTGGCAATTCTTCCATAACCCGGGAGCTGGAGACTAAGTCTGCTGGGATCTGACCGATGGCGGCCAGATCAAATAAGGTCTTGTAGTCTTCAGATTCTTCGGTCAGGTTAAGGACACGCGCGATTTCTATCAGCACTGCCTTGCTTTTTGGGGGCGATAATAGCCCCCGCTCAATTTTGCTCCAGTTGCTCGGGTCAAAACCGGTTAGCTGACAGAAATGACGTAGCGTCAGCCCCGCCTTTAACCTGAGCTCTCTGATAAATTCACCAAATGTAATCATTTCCTTTTCTCTCCCTTCTGTGGTAAAAATATACCACACCAGTTGGTTTGTCAAATAATTATTTGACATAGGTTAAAATGCCGGGCGGGAGAAAAAATCGGGACACCCTAGATATTCACTATTTTTTATTCTCTCTTGAAGGCGTAACCATAATAGGTTACAATTGTAACCTAAACAGGTAACAGATGGATATCACAAATATCTTTAGCTCTAAGACGCGAGCGGCTCTCTTCAGGTTGTATTTTACCAACCCGGATTCGGCCTACTACTTAAGGGAACTCGAGCGCCTGCTCTCCATTCCGGTGGCTATGATCAGGAAAGAACTATTGCGCTTAGAAAAAGAGGGCATCTTCATTTCTTCCAGAAGAGGAAATCTTGTCTTCTATTCTCTTAACAAGACATATCCTTTGTTTGATGAGCTAAAAAGCATCGTGCTTAAGACGGTGGGAGCTGCTGGGCTGCTCAAAGGGACGCTTTCGAAGCTTGAGGGGATAGAAGTTGCTTTTATCTACGGGTCCCTGGCCAGAGGCGAGGAACGCCCTGGAAGCGACATGGACCTGCTTATTGTTGGCAAGATTGATGAGGATGCTCTGGTAACCGAGGTTAAAAAGGCCGAAGATTTGCTTAAAAGAGAAGTCAATTATGTTATCTTTAGCCGGTCTGAATTTGAGAAAAAAAGGAAAGAAGGAGACTCTTTTATTAAGGAACTTCTCAACAGTCCAAAGATACGTTTGGTTGGGAGTCATGACGAATTATGAAGATTTCATAGTCGGAATCAGCTCTAAGAACGGCTACTGAGTTTATTGAGCTGATTAATAAGCTGCTGAGGTCTGATGATCCTCAATTTAATCTTGATTAATTAGCCGCCAAAGCTGGGAAAATGCGGGAAAGCCAGGGACACAATCTATATTTCTTGTTTTCCGAGGGAGAAATGCCAATTCAACCAAATGATAATTAGTATTAATTAGTATTAAAGAGATGACGTTTCTTTTTCTTGAAGATTTTCTTTGATTGCCGTAAACTAAAAACAGTGCTGTGGCGGGTAGGTAGATAACATTAAATAGCCGAGACTTGGCATTCATTTAAAAGGTGGTTTCAGGTATGAGGTAGTGAAAATGGAAAGTAAAATATTAAAGAATAAGCCTCTGGTGGAAGCGATCTTTGAAGTAAGATGGGAACTTCAGCAACGAATGCCGGGTATGAAAATAGATCCACATTACAAAATACTTATTGGCCGAATATATGATAGGGTGAAAGACGAATATCCCTTTCATAGTCAATTACCGACCGTAGCTTTGCCGGATGAAATTGCGGCCTATGTTGTTCAACATCAATTCCGTAAAGATAAGGACCGGTGGCCCCTTATTCAAATAGGCCCAGGAATCATTACTTTAAATGACACGGAAGGATATACCTGGGAAGACTTTGAAAAAAGAATCAGAGAGATGGTAGCGATATTATTCGAGGCCTATCCAGATGCTGAAAACAATCTGAAAGTTAATCAGCTACTTTTAAGATATATTGATGCCATTAGCTTTAACTATGAAGAAGAAAATATATTCTCGTTTTTGCGGGACAATTTTAAAGTAAACATAGACATATATGAAAAACTTTTTAAAGAAACTGGAGTTAGTGATTTGCCTTTAGGTTTCGATTTAAGGTTTTCTTTTGCGGCTTCAAAGCCCGAGGGCGCTGTTCATTTACGATTTGTAAGAGGTAAAAAAAAAGAAGAAGATGCTTTAATTTGGGAAACTCAGGTTCAATCGGTTGGTGCGAATCTACCCCAGGGAAAAGAGCAAATTGTTGATTGGGGAGTTGAAGCACATAAATTAACAGACAATTGGTTCTTTAAGATGATAGAAGGAGAACTGTTAAGGAGGTTTGAATGATGCCTGAGCAAACCTTAAATGAACTGACCTATCCGGGCTACTCTGTAGAATGCACGTCCAATGCAGATATAGGCATCGCCAGAATATACCATGTATTGGCGTGGTTACTATCTTCTTCTGGAGAGAGAGAACCAGTTTATAGCAATTTATACCGCCGGTTTCAGGTTGATCTGTCCTCGATTAACCCCAGTTTTGAAATAAGAAACGAAACGTCGCGAGTTGTCGGGCTAATATCTGAGGAAGAGCTTGAGCCGGTTTCTGAAGAAGAACTGGCGCTCGAAATATTAGAACATGATTATATTGTAAAGATGCCGCCGAAAAAAAGATATAAAATTCAAGTGCATGTCAAGAGCATAAAAAAAGGAGAACCGAGCTCAGTCGAATCTGATGATTTTTCAGTTATAGAATAGCAGATTACTATGGAAGACTATCCCTGGTATGAAATAGTTGAAGGTAGAGAACTTTACCAGGGAGATATCTTAACTTCCTGTCCCCTCATACTTCCTCCACTTGCTATTGAAGATGGAACTAAGGTCGATGTTGATGTTATTGAATATGATGTAATTGTTATGAGCCAATCATGTGATCTTATTCAGAATAAACTCGAGCTAGTTCTTGTTTGTCCAATTTGGGCCTTAAGTAAGTTTGAAGACAAGAATCCAGCTTATAAGAATCCCAAGATGAAGGAATCATTAAGAAAGGGAATGTTGTCTGGATTTCATCTTTTAAATAAATGTGAACTGGATGGATTTAAAAAAGAATATTTAGTAGTAGATTTTAGGAGCGTTTTTAGCGTCTCCTTCGGTTTTCTGTCGACATTAGCAGAGCAAAGAGGAAAGAGGCTTCGTTTATTACCTCCTTATAGGGAACATTTGTCTCAAGCTTTTGCCAGATTTTTTATGAGAGTTGGACTGCCTGTTGATATTCCCCCCTTCAGGTAGAAAGGAAAACGGGGAAAAAGGAACTGGGGACACAGTCTATATTTCCTATTTTCGGGAGAAGAGCACCTGTCTGGCTTAAAGAAAAGCATAAAAAGGTGATATGCCCTATAAATACGGTGTGGTTCTGAGCTAATTCTTTTCCCAGAGTTCTTTAGCTATTTCTTCTTTTGTCTTGCCAAGGTGCCCCGCAACATCATTAAGAATGTTATTCAACGTCCCAATTTTCAGAGTTTTATGTTTAGGGATTGTAATATGATGTACATCCTCTGAGATTCTTGTTAGACGCAAGTGGCTTCCTGTTTGTCTGGTAATTTTATAGCCAAATTTGCTAAGTGAATTGGCCAGTTCAATGCCCTGAATATCTCTGGGTAGCTTCATAATGAAAGGACTTCTTCTTTGACCTGGTGGAATCTGATAATCCGTGGCATTTCGGCCTGGTCAAAATGACAGCGGGTGGCATCCTTAACTGCCTCTTTAAGTTCCTCTATGGTTTCTGCCTGGGTAAAGATGGGATACCCTAAGGCTTTAGCTTCGTAACCACCTTCCAATGATTCTGTAACTAAAAATATTATTTCGTCAGCCATTAAAACCCTGCCTTCCCTTATTCTTGATTCTTGCCTTTTTATGATCACTTTTATTATAGATGACGGCCGAAATCATTGTCAATTTATAAAAATCGGGACACCCGAAAAATCGCGAAAAATCGGCGAAAAATCGGGACACCCTAGATATTCACTATTTTCTTTGGCGGCGGAGCTGTGGGATAAATGAGGGACTATCGGATGAATTTTAATCAATTTAATCTGATTGGCATAGGATTAATCTTGTCACTGGGACAGCGAGCGGCGCGTGCCTTCCTCTTGTAATAAGTAATATATTGTTACATAATAATCCAGGTCTTGACAATAGATGTAATATTATCTATATTCTAAAAGGGAGGCAGCAAAACAAATTCCAAAGAACACTCGCAATTAATAATATTACTGTCTCCGCACAGGCTTATTAAGTTAATTTAAGGAAGCAAAAATGACTATAACCCAGGAAGAACTGGCACGAAGGCTAAAGGAAGCTAGGGAAAAAGCTCGATTTACTCAGGACCAGGTGGCAAGCGCCCTGGGCCTGGTTCGGCCCGTAATTGCCCAGATTGAAGCAGGCAAGAGAAAGGTTTCAAGCCTGGAACTGGCGGCTTTAGCTCGTTTATACGGGCGTCCAATTCACAGCTTTTTTGAAGAGGCCTTTGAGGCTGAGGGGATCTCCTACATTTTAAGGGCAGTTCCGGAGGTTCGTTCTGACCATCAAATACAGGAAGGCATGAACAGAGGGCTGGAAATCATCAATGCTATCCTCGACCTTGAAAAAAAATTGGGCGTCAACCGCCTTAGTTCTGGACCTCTTTGTGCATACGACCGAAAAATGCGCACCAGGTGGGATGCCGTTGAGCAGGGACAAGAGATTGCTTCTCAGGAAAGAAACAGGCTCGGCCTGGGAGTTGCTCCGGTAGGCGACCCGGCTTCTTTGCTCGATGCCCAGGGGATTTTAATTTTAGGAATGCAATTGCCGCCAGGGCTTTCCGGTTTTACTTTTCGCTCGGGCCAGGCCACTATCTGCGTAATTAATAGCACCGAACCTCTTGTTCGCCAGAGATATTCGGTTATTCATGAATACTGTCATGCCCTCTGTGACCTGAATGATTTACCGGCGATAGTTTCCCGGGAAGAAGGCAAGAAAGATCTTCGAGAAGTAAGAGCAGATGTTTTTGCTGCCTGTTTTCTTATGCCAGAAAATGCCGTAAGAGAGTTCTTGAAGAGGCGCGGCAAGGCCATGCCGTCAAGGATTCAGGGGCCATTAATGGTCAAAGATAAAGTTGTAAGCTACGCAGCCAGACGGGGCTCTGGGAAACAGTCCAGGCAATCCAGGATTGATTATCTGGACGTGGCAGATATGGCCAGATATTTTGGAGTAAGCGTTGACGCTTCTATCTGGAGGCTCCGTGAACTGAATCTTATAAATGAAAAAGAGAAAGATTTACTTTTAGAGGAGGATAGAAGCCCGGTCGGTAAGGCGATTAAGGATATTCTGAGAAAGAAAGACTCCGATAAGGATAGTGAGAAAGGGGGTATTTTCCAAAACGCCACCGAGCATCTTTTCTATCTGGCAGTCGAAGCAGCAAGGGGAGGGCTCATCAGCAGGAATAAGCTGATTGAATTGCTCGAGCTGGCTGGCTTACAAAATGAAGACATTTATGCCATTTCTGAAGTCAGACGCACCACTTAGGGAGGTGGGAAGCAGAGTTGGCCGGAGGCGGAAGAGACGCAATAGTAATGGATGCGAATTCCATTATAGATTTGATCAAATTAGATGTCCTGCCTGTAGTGCCTAAGGCATCCGGCTATGCCTTTTTGATAACTGAAGAGGTTACCAGCGAAATTAAATGGGACGAGCAAAGAAATGTCCTCCAGAAGATAATAAATGCCCGGCTAATCCGGAGGGTGTCTCTGAATGATATTGAAGAACTAAAATTATTTTCTGAACTGACAACAACATTAGATATCGGGGAGGCGGCTTCGCTTGCTTATGCCCGTTATCATAACTGTTACCTATTATCAGACGAGAATAACAGGGCTTTTATGAGAGAAGTGAGAAGAATAATAACCGAAGACAGATTAAAAAGGACTCCGGAACTGTTAGTTGAAACCATAAGGACCGGGAGCTTATCTTTATCAGATTTAAGGAGAAGGATTGATTATTTGAGAAAAAAAGTTTCAACCCAGAGAGATGCAGATGATGTCTGTCATTTTGAGAATGTACTTAAAGAAATAAAAAGAATTTTGTAGGCCAGATAGGGAGAAGACCGAAAAAATGGGGACACAGTCTATATTTCCTATTTTTACCTGATTTTCTGTGCATGATTTCCTGCCCACTTATACCCCATAATACTATGTGGTACTTCACCCCAGTCCGATTGGGCCGCATTGAATTGATATGATTCTTATGTTCCTTTCATAATATGAAAGCTTTGTAAGAAATATATCTAGGGTGTCCCGATTTATCTATCTATGAGCAAAAATCCTTATTTACATTTAGCTGGCGAAATGTTAATAAAGCATCCGTTTATTAACGATTATGTAAATATGATATCTTTCCAGAGAGAGTAGAGAGACAGCCCAGATCTCCATTATTTTGCAGCGTGTTCCTCCAATCCAGTGATCAATCTACATTACAATTGTCCCTGACCCAATCATGAACCACTTTTAGAAAACGTTCGGCCTCCTTGATTAATTCTTTAACTTCTGATTCCGATATTACCCCTGAATAATCATAATCAGTAATATTTTTTTCGACCTGCAGGAATCAAAGTAATTTGCCAGTTCACAATATCTTTTCCCCATTATTATTTTCATGGCCTGGAAGACTGTATGGTGGTGAGCCACTCTCTCTGGTCTATAACCGCTGCCATAAAGCAGAATGGTAGCTAACTGAAGAATTGCATTGTAAGCACAGGCAAATCGCCTGTCCAAAGAAAGAGCTTTTACTTTTGTAAAATCGGGACACCCTGTATATAAAATCGGGACACCCTAGATATTCACTATTTTTTAAAGATGGTTTTGGCTTTGCGTTACCTCGCTTCTTTATGGTTTGTACATCTATGCTGGTGATGTTAAAAGTGTGAAGTATAGGAAGTATAGATTGTCTGCATGTTTTTTATTACGGCGTCCCGAATTTGCACCAATTTATATATACGCATCCAGAACTAGTAGGAGAAAAATAGTGAAAATCTAGGGTGTCCCGATTTTAATGGGGGATGGTGACTGGACCGTTAGCCACAATGGTCACCCGGGTTCCGTCCGGGATAAACTCATATAGCTCACGAATGTCCGGATTGAACAGGGCGATGCAGCCGTTGGTCCAATCATGGAATTCGTGGATCTCAGCGGGATCAGCGTCTCCTGGTTCAAGTCCTGGCCGACGCGAGTCAGGTTTTGCCCTCTGACTCCGAGCAAAATCTGCTGTATACTCGGGCAGCTGGCCGTGAATCAAAATCAGTCCGCCGAGTTTCGTGTTCTGTGGAGGGCATCTTCCCTCTTTGATGGCGGCTTTAATCTCTTCGAACTCTCTCTGGCTGATTAAGCCCGCCTCCAGTCCTCGCTTCGCATCCTGGATATTCGGATAGGAGATCATCAAGCCGCGGTGGTAGGTTGATGGCCGGTGCTCGCAGATGAAATACTCTCCCTCGGGGGTTCGCATGTCTCCCTGCCGCTCTTTCGGCCCGACCGGTTTTTGCCCGAGCTGGATACGGTAAGCCTTAACCATCTTCTTCCCCACCCAGAGTTCAAGCCGCCGCTGTGATTTGACGATGAGGATTCTGGCCTTTTTAAGCTTACCGTCCTTGAGGTCGAGCCGATAGTCCTTAATTAGCCGGGCCAGCGGTACTTCCGGTCCGAAAAGTGCGGGGTCATAGACAGCATAGCTTGTCTCCCAGGGACCGGGGCGGGAAGCAGAAGAGGGAGGTGGCGGCAGCGACTTGGGGGCGCTTGGCCCGGCCGCACAGCCGGCGAGTAAAAGCAGCGCGGCTGCTGCCGCCACACTCCAGAGGGCAACCTTAGCGAAGCAGCGAACAGATAACAAATGGGGACACCCTAGATATTCCCATTTTTCTATGGGGGCTTTCTGCTTCCCCATACGTTGCCTCCTTATGGTCTGTAGATCTGTGCTGGCGATGGTAAAAACGGGAAGTATGGGAAGTATAGGTTGTGTCCATGTTTTTAGGCATCCCGAATTAGCACGAATTTGCATGGAGAAAATAGTGAAAATCTAGGGTGTCCCGATTTTTATTCATAGACCAGGATTTCTACCCGCCTGTTGGCAGCTCTTCCTTCACGACTGCTGTTGTCAGCCACCGGTGCCGAGCTTCCGAAACTGATGACTTCCATCCGGTGAAGCGGAATATGGTGCTGCCGATATAAGTAATCCTTAACCGCCTCGGCCCTCATTTTTCCCAGCGTCATATTCCAGCTCTCCGGGCCCGTGTTGTCTGTGTGCCCCCGAATTTCCAGATAAAGGCCGCGGTCAAGTTCAATGAGTTTCTGGACAAATTCATCCAGCTTAGCTTTGGCTTCAGAGGTAAGCTCGGCTTTATCAAAAGCGAATTTTACCTCGTCATTTTTCAAAACTTCTTTAAAAATTAGCTTGCCCTGGGCAATTTTGCGGACCTCTTCCAGGCTCGTTTCAACATTTTTTAACTCCGACCCCTGCTGGCTGATAAGCGAACCCAGGCTGGCCAGCTTTTCCTCGTGGGCCTGGATGGTGCTGGTATTTTCATCCACGGCTGCCTTAACCTCTTTTACCTGCTGATCTACTGTTCCCACTTCCGTTTTGACGAACTTCTTGGTGGCGCAGCTCTGACTGGAAATAAAGACAATAACAATAGCCATGGCGAGGATCAAAAGAACTCGATTTCGTTTCATCTTTTTCTCCTTTCTCGATTTGAATCCAAACCCTTAAACCGATAAAAATAAAAACCAAAAAAGGGGACGGGGAGAGAGATAAGCCAGAAGCTTATAAGAGGCACTCTCTCCCCGCGCTGCCTTTCGCTGACTTCTAACTTCAATCATAGCCATAAGTCATAATCGGGCTGGGAAGGGCTCCCTCGCCCTTGCCAGCCCAACTCCTCCTCGTTTACTTCTTCTCTATGACGGTAATGGATATCGCTTTGTTATCCTGCATTTCCACTTCGACTGCATCAGTGACGACTATTTCAGCCAGTGAGATTTTCTTGTCGCCCTTCTTGATAATCGTGTTCTCATCCACCTGGAGAACATACTCGAGGCCGGACTGGTCAGCCTTGACAGTTAGAGTTTTGGCCACCGTATCAACTGCGGTCACTGTGCCCGTAATTTTCTCCGGATTCGGAGAGGCCATGGCCACAGAGCCAATCAGGCCCAGGCTGACGACCAGAACCATTAGTTTAGTTAAGGTTTTCATTGAAACCTCCTTTCAACCATTTAATAAAGCGGGATTTGTGCCAGACCTCGGTCGATAGTGCCAAAAAGTGTTTTGGATTTACCTAAAATATTTAAAATCAAATAGTTATGAGTAGTTATAAGCAGCCAGAGAAACTGGCGCTTTGCCTCTTGGACTGCCAGCCTTTTCCAAACTTTTAGACACAAATTTCGGCCGGAAAAGCCCGCTTCTAAGGCTTTCCCAGAGAGAAAATATATCTACCAGCTTTGTCTAAAAATTTGGACACCTCATTTGTGGATTGTCTGTCTGCTGACTTCTGACCCTACCGGTAATCAGCCGGGTTGATATTGTATTTTTTAATGAGATAGTAAAGGTCAGACCTCTGTCTTTTAGCCATTTTGGCTGCCCTGGCTACGTGCCCCTTATTTATCTTCAGCAGATTGATGAGATATTCTTTCTCAAATTCCAGCCTGGCTTCCTCCAGTGCTTTAACCTGCTCTTCCCCGTCTTCGGTTGGAAGGAAAATATCTTCCGGCGTAATAATTGGCTTTTTGCACAGAGCGACGGCGCACTCTATTTTATTTTCCAGTTCCCTGACATTGCCTGGCCAGTCGTAGAGCATCATTTTGCGCATCGCCTCGGGCGAGATGCCCTCTATCTTCTTGTCCAGACCCTGGCTGTATTTTTTCAAGAAATAGTCGGCCAGAAGCGGGATATCTTCCTTTCTCTCGCGAAGCGGCGGTAGATAAATCGGTATTACATGAATGCGGTAAAATAGATCCTCTCTGAATCTTCCCTCCTGAACCTCACTGGCCAGATCCTTATTGGTGGCGACAATCACCCGGACGTCAACCTTCTCGCTGCTATCACTGCCAATTGGCCTGATTTCCTGCTCCTGAAGAACCCGCAGGAGCTTGATCTGCAGGGAGGGCGGGGCCTCAGAAATATCATCCAGAAAGATAGTGCCCTTATCAGCCTGGGCAAACAGACCTTTCTTGGCTTGATGGGCATCAGTAAAAGCACCTTTGACATGGCCGAACAACTCGCTTTCCAGCAGCGTCTCAGGCAGGGCGCCGCAGTTGACGGCGACAAAGGGTTTGGCGGCCCGCAGACTGTTGCAATGAATGGCTTTAGCCACCAGTTCTTTGCCGGTGCCGCTTTCGCCATAGATGTAAACCGTGAAATCGGTTTTAGCCACCTGACCAATCTGTTCAAAAACCTTCTTCATCTTGTCACTTTTGCCGACAATGTTGCTGATGTTGTATTTATCCTGAATGATCGTTTCAAGGTCCCGTATCTGGGACATCAGTCTTTGCTTTTCGAGAGCGTTTCTGATCTGAAGGCTTAGTTCCTTGTGATCGAAGGGTTTGGTCAGATAGCTATAAGCGCCTTTTTTAACGGCTTCGACGGCGTTTTCAATTGTTCCATAGGCAGTCAGAATAATGACCGGCATGTCGGGATTAATCAGCAGGAGGTTTTCCATGAGTTCAATGCCGTCGGTCGAACCCAGCTTCAGGTCGGTAATGGCCAGATGGAAGAATTCTTGGCGGGCCTTGGCCAGAGCTTCCTCGGCTGACTCGACAGCAGTCACCTGGTAGCCTTCGACTTCCAGTCTGATTTTTATGACCTCCAGGATATTGACATCATCGTCGACGACTAAAATTTTTTCATCAGCCATGAGGGCCTCCTCTTTTTTATCTTTGTCTTCTTTATCTTTATGATCTTTATCTTGTCTTTATCTTTTTTGAGCTTTTTTCTCAGTCAAAACATCTATTTCCTTGATTTTTTCCAGCTGGCTTTTGAGGTTGTCGATGATGGTATTTTGCTGGCGTATTTTACTTTCCAGCTCGGCGATCTCTTTGGTTTGTCTGGAAATTTCTGCGGTCAGAGCTGCCTCGGTTTCAATTTTTTCAGCTGTGACTTTTTTCAGTTCGGCCTGGAGAGTGCCGATCTCGGTCTGGAGAGAATTGATCTTATCTTCGAGCGAAATGATTTCCTCCAGCCAGCTAAGCCACGGCTGAATTTCTTTGGTGTAAGTGCTATCGGGAAACTCGGCTTTCAGACGCTGAAAATAGGAGAATGAGGTTTTAAAATCGTGCTGGGGATTATCACTCTGACCATAAAGCCGGCCAAGAGAAAAAAGGATTTTATCCATCGAAGGATTGGTCGGGTACTGCGTTAAGAGCTGTTCATACTCCTGGCTGGCTCTCTGATAATCACCGCGGTTAAAAAAATACTGAGCTCGCGCCAGGCGCAGGTTGATGTCCTTTTTCTGGGGAGAAGGAGAGAGCGATGAGCAATTAATAAAGGTAATAAGGACCAGAAGAATGGTCCCGACCAGGGCTAGAAGGCAGGCCGACTTTTTCAGGTGTAGGACTTTAAACGGGCTAGACGAGTTAAGCTGGCTAAACGGGCAAAATGGGTAAAAGGGGCTCATTGGCTTTCTCCTTCTTTTCCCTCAGTCAGGGTGGAAGGTGGCTGATCGGCGCTGGGCAGGGGGAGTGGGAGGGGGAGGGAAAAATAGAAAGTGCTGCCCTGGCCCGCGGTGCTTTCCACCCAGATTTTACCACCATGGGCTTTGACAATGTGGCTGGCGATGGACAAGCCCAGACCGGTTCCCCGACCTTCGGCCGTTCGGCGCGTATCAATTCCCTGAAATTTTTCAAAGATGCGGGCCTGATATTGGCGGGGAATGCCGGGTCCGGTGTCAGAGACACTGACCACAAGGTAGCTGGTCTCCTGAGCTCCGGGCAACCTGTCTTTTTTTCTCGCCAGGCGGGCTTCAATTCGGACCGTACCGCCTTCGGGAGTAAATTTGATGGCGTTACTGAGCAGGTTATCCATGACTTCCTGCATTTTCTCGACGTCCATTTTGAGCGGAGGTAAATTGTCCTCTATCTGAACTTGGAGGTGGATATTTTTCTTTTTAGCCAGGAGATTTATTTCTTCGAGGCTGTGGCGAATAATCTGATTAATACTGGCTTTGACAAATTCATAGTTCATCATGCCTGCTTCCATCTTGGACAGGTCAAGGAGGTTATTGACCATTTTGATTAACCTCTGAGTACATTGCTTGATGATCTGCAGCAGATGCTCCTGACGGCTGGTGAGGTCGCCGCCGACGCGGTCAAGGAGCAGATCACTGGCTTCGTTAATCGAGGTGAGGGGCGTGCGGAGCTCGTGAGAGACGAGGGAAATAAAATTGTTTTTCATCTCGTCTATTTCTTTCAGGCGGTCGGCCATCTGGCTGAAAGACTGGGCCAGCCGGGCCAGTTCGCGGGGCGAGTGGATGTCAAGCTCATAATCAAAATTCATCTGGCCGATGTATTCCGTCATTTTTTCAATCTGGCGGAGCGGCCGGCTGATGCTGCGCGTTATGAGGAAAGCTAAAATCACACCCAGGATGAGGCTGGCAGCGACTAAAGTTTGAATGATGAGGGCCGAGCGGGCGCCCATTTGCTGCAGCTCGATCATCTTGGAATTGATGACTGATTGGCGCAGGGCGATCAATTTTTCGAGGGAGGCGGTCAGCTCATCGACCAGGGCTTTGGGGTCACTGTCGGGTAAAGCGCTATTGTCCGCAGAGTGGTCGCTGGCGATGAGGGCCGTCGAGGGAGAGGAGATAGGATTTGGGGGCGTGGAGGACGCTGAGGATGGCGTGGAGGATGGGGGGGATGAGAGTGGTGCGGAGGACGCGGGGGGCGAGGAGGGTGTAGAGGGCGAGGAGGGCGCAGGGTGTGTGGAGGAGGGCGCAGGGGGTGTGGAGGAGGGCGCAGGGGGTGTGGAGGATGAGGCGGGTGCGGAAGACGGTTTCATCAGCTGTTCCACGTGGGAGGAATAGAGCGAAAACAGTTCCTGAATTTTTTCTTTTAAAGACAGCTCTTCGGGTGAAGTGAGGAGCGGGGCCAGCCGGGTGAAATTTTCGAGGAAGTCCTGCCGCTGGGAGAGATAAAGATTGAGATATGATTCATCGCGAGTCACGAGATATTTTTGCTCGTTTTGAGCCTGGGCGAGGAGAGAGTCGATCATCTTTGTTTCGAGGTCGGTCACCTGTTGGTCAATAGAGAGGATGGAGCTGGCCAGGCGATTAATCTTATTCAGGCTGAGGATGGAGTAGGCGCTGATGGCCACCACCAGGAAAATGACCACCAGATAGCCCAGAATCATCCTCCAGAAAATATTCAACCCTGATAAAACTTGCCGTTTAGCCATCTCTAATATCCTATAAAAATAGCAGAGCAAATAAAATGGGAATAAAATGGGGACACCCTAGATATTCACTATTTTTTAAAGATGGTTTTGGCTTCCCCGACACCTCGCTTCTTTATAGTCCGTTCATCTATGCTGGAAAGGGGAAAGATAGACAATATAGATTGTGCCGGTATTTTTTAGGCTTCCCGAATTAGCATGAATTAGTAGGGAGAAAATAGTGAAAATCTAGGGTGTCCCGAATTATTTAGAATTATTTTGCCGGCAGTTAGCCTGAGAGGGAGATAACTTCTCCAGCTAAAAATCGACAGTGAATCAAAGGACCAGGTCGGCTAAGACCGCATGGATGATGGCGGTGATGAGGAGAACAACACCGAGGCGACGATGCCATTTAAAATTGACCCTAACCCACCTCTTACCTGTGCTGACCTGGAAGATGACAAGTAGCAGATTAATGATCCCGAAGATAATTACCAGGGACTTGCCGAGACCGGTCATTTTGTTTCCTCCCGTGTCTTTTATTGCTGTTGAAATTCTATCGCGGTGGCAACCAGCTGTCAAAAGAAAGAATATTCGGCTATGATTATAAGCAGGTTGAGCAGGTTGATTATTAGTAAGCTTAAGGTGAATGGCTTTAACCGGGTGGCGAGGTGTCTTGTGAAAAAGCTGGATGGGTCACGGGTCAGACTCAAAACGGATAACTGATTAAAATGTTTTTCTGGCGGGCGTGTCGAGTTGATCAGAATGGTTGGATAAAATGCGGACGATAATTCTGCTGATTTTTTATCTGGTGGGGCTTATTCTTCTGACGCCGGTACTCCTCGTTTTCCTGGTGCTGGGGAAAAAGGAGCCTGTTCTGGACATTGGCAAGTGGGCGATGGGAGTGAGCCGGTGGATACTTGGGTTAAAAGTAGAGGTCGAGGGACTGGAAAATGTGGATCCGCACCAGAGCTATGTTTTTATGGCCAATCATGTGAGCTTCCTGGATGGGCCGCTGTTGTTTTATGTCATACCGCAGCGGGTGAGGGTAATTCTCAAAAAAAGCATCTTCAGAATTCCAGTAGCGGGGCTGGCGATGCGCTTTATCGGCTTTGTACCGATTGACAAAAAAAGCATCAGCAAGGGGAAGAGAAGCATTGACCAGGCCGTTCAGGCCATAAAAGAGAAGGGATATTCTTTTTTGATTTTTCCGGAAGGGACGAGAAGCCACGACGGGAAACTGCATCAATTCAAGCGAGGAGGATTTATCCTGGCGGTTGCGGCACAGGTGCCGATTATTCCTATCACGATTAAAGGGACGTTTGAACTGATGCCGAGGGGAAAGATATTTCCGCGGCGCGGGAAGATAAAAGTGATTTTCCACCCGCCTGTCGAGACGGCGGGCAAGACCGTGGCCGACATCCCCACCCTCCTCTCCCATGTCTTTACCCAGATAGGGACGTGATACTCTGTCCCCGGGGACAGAGTATCACGTCCCCATTTGCTGCCATTTGCTCCATTTGCTGATTGCCTGCCTGACGGGAATTTAATAGAATTGGACGAGTCTGAGGTTATATTCAGGTGGGAACGGTGAGTAGAGAATTAATAAGGAGTGATAAACATATGAAATTAAAAGGAATTAAAAAAAGAGAGCCGATGCAATTGCGACCAGAAAGCCTGTCAGCTTTGGTGGGATCCTCAGGCCGGTGGTTCGTTCATTCGAGTTTCTGCCTTATGCTGATCTTGCTTCTACTGGTCTCGCCCCTTTTCTTTTTGGTAGAAATTGCTCAGGCAGGCGCCCCTGTTGATGCTGACAGCGGCCAAGTTCTTGTTCTCAGGGGAGCCAGGATTTTAACTTCTGCCAATCAGGATTATGAGCAAGGCACGATTGTCATCAAAGGCGGTAAGATTTATGAGATTGGTATAGATCCCCAGATTCCTGCTGGCGCAGAAGTTATTGATGTTACTGGCTGTCTTATCACCCCTGGTCTGATTGATGCTCACTCACACCTCGGTCTCGGGCCGAGCGGTGGTGTGACCGAGGACAATGAGATGAGCGATCCGGTTACACCCCAGCTTCGGATTATTGATTCGATTCACCCGGAGGGGGTCGCGCCCGATAAAAATCAGTTCTTACAAGCCGTAGCCGAAGGTGTCACTACGGCCGTAGTCCGACCAGGTTCCGGCAATGTTATCGGTGGGCAATCAGCTGTTCTGAAACTTCGAGGTGGAACGGTGGACAACATGTGTATCCTCTTCCCGGCCGATATGAAGATGGCCCTCGGGCGGAAAGCGGCCTATGCTCAGAAGGGTCAGATGCCGATGACCAAAATGGGCACAGCCTATCTGGTGAGGCAGGCCATGCTCGAAGCTGCCGACTATCGTGCCGCTCTGGACAGGTATGAAAATGAAAAAAAGAAGAATCAGGCAGCTGCAACCACACCGCCGCCCCCCGACCTGAAAAAGGAAGCCATGCTGCTGGTTCTTGAGCGGAAAATACCTGTGCATATTCATGTTGACCAGGCCGACGATATCATGACAGCTGTCCGGCTGGCTAAAGAATTCGGTTTTTCAAAGTTATCGCTGGCCCACGCTGAGGAAAGTTATAAGGTGGCCGATGAACTGGCTCGTGAAAAAGTGGCGGTGGTCGTTGGTCCCCGAATGATTGTTTACGATGATGACAACCGCGCCGTCAATCTGGCAGATTATTTACACCGGCACGGCGTTGAAATCTGCATCATGACTGATGCGGATGTTGTTCAGCAACCTTTTCTTAGAAGCCAGGCTGCCATCGCCGTCAAATATGGTCTGGAACCGGAAGAAGCTCTGCGAGCTATCACCATTAATCCGGCCAGTTTAATGGGACTCGAGAAAAGGATAGGCAGCCTCGAGCCGGGCAAAGACGCTGATCTTGTTGTCTGGAGTGGAGATCTGTTTGATGTCCGGCAGGAAGCACTTCGCGTTTTTATTGACGGTGTAGAAATTTACCGAAGTGCGCGGGTTGATGGCGGCGTGAAGAAATGATGAAAGATGAGGGTCAGAGGCGATCAAGCAATATAAAGGCCAGGGGCCCGGAGGGCTTGATTTTAAGGTATTTTCGGGATTTAAAACACTTTGGAGGAAAAATGAGCGAGACCAGAAAAGATCAATTAGATTATGAAGTAAATCGGATAAATCAGAATCAGGAAAATAATCAGGAAAAGATTGAGGTTGAAAGAGACAGGACGATGTTGAGCATAAAGATGAACACAAAAGTAAAGACAAAAATAAAAATGGAGGTAACGAAAGTAAGCGCAAGGCCCAAGACAGAAGTGAAAACGGCCATCGCCGTCGAGGGTAGAGGCGAAAAAGAAAACGGGCAGGTTAGTCAGGGCGAAAGCTGGTATGAAGGACAGCAGCGAAATAGAGTGAAATTGAAATCCAAACTTCAGTCTTATTTAAAGAGAGCAGGAAAATCAGCAGGGGTTCTGGCTTTTTTCATTGGGACAATGGCGATGGCGGCCAGCCTGGCGACCAGGACAGGTTTGCCAGGGCCAGCGTTGCTGGGTCTGCTCAATCCAGAATTGCAGGCTGCTCCCACCGCGGGGTGCTTCAACTCCCAGGCGGAGAAGCCAAAACTGCTGGTAATTAAAGCCGGGAAGATTCTGACTATGGCTGGCCCACCTATTGAACAGGGGATTGTCATTGTTGAGGGAGACAAAATAAAAGCCGTCGGGAAGGAGCTAGCCATCCCGGAAGGAGCTGAAATTATAGACGAACCGGAGGCCTGGGTACTTCCCGGGCTGATTGACGTCCACTCATCTCTTGGCCTGGTAGACGAGCGTGGACAGAGCGAGAATGAAGAGCTATCAGAGCCGAACGTTGCCCAGCTTGATGTGCTTGATGGGTTTTATCCTTTTGACAAAAAAATAGCCCAGGCGAGAGCGTCGGGGATTACTGCTGCGCTTATCTGCCCTGGGCGCAGGTCGGTCATCGGGGGCCAGGCTACGGTTATCCGGCTCAAGGGCAAGACTGTGGACGAAATGACAATGCTGGCGCCAGCCGCGGTCAAGTTTTCAATAGGTGAGGGACCAAAGCAGGCTTTCGGCAGCAAAGGGCGGTTACCTTCAACCAGAATGGGGAATATATATGTTATCCGGCAGGCCCTGCTGGAAGCGAGAGAATATGCCGACAAGTGGGCTGATTACGATAAAAGTCTGGCGGCGGCAAAAAAAGGAAGGAAAAACGCGGCTGTCATTCAGCCTCCACGCCGGGACTTAAAGCTTGAGGCTCTGGCAAAGGTGGTGAGAGGAGAGCTCCCGGCTTTTATCGAATGCTACCGTATGGATGATATCAGTGGCGCTATCAGACTGGTGGATGAGTTCAAACTGAAAGCAGTTTTTATGGGCTGTGCCGAAGGTTATCTTGTGGCCGATGAAATAAGCAAGCGTGGGATTCCAGTTATTGTTGGACCGATGGGGATTGGGCCGAAAAGGACTGAAACAGAAAACGTAGCAATAAGCAATGCTGCACGTCTCCATAAAGCCGGGGTGAAAATAGCATTGGAAAGTGAAACTCAATATGGACTGGCCGCCCTGGAGGAGTTGCCGTTGGTGGCTGCTCTGGCGGTAAGAGGCGGGCTCAGCGAAGAAGAAGCGTTAAAAGCCATTACGATTAATGCCGCCGAAATTATTGGTGCGGGCGCCAAAATTGGCAGCCTGGAGCCTGGCAAGCAAGCCGACCTGGTTATCTTCAGCGGCAATCCTTTGGATTATCAGACCAGGGTTAAGAAGGTTATCATGGGGACGTGATACTCTGTCCCTCTTTTCTAATTTCTATCTTATTGTGGTTCAATTAGTTACAAAACGGGGACGTGATACTCTGTCCCTCAGGAGGGGACAGAGTATCACGTCCCTATCTTGGTAAATGCTTAAAAATAAAAAAGGGGACAGAGTATCACGTCCCCAATTAAAAGAGGGAAAGGAGGGCGGCAGCGGTGGCTACACCGCTATTCACCAGGAAGCACCGCACCTGAGCCTGCTCCAGCAGCCGGCTAAAAAACATCCGCTGTCCGGCCAGCTTGTCTTCGTTGATGACCAGAAGATGCGGATTGAAAAATGGCTGTGGCCTGGCTCCCGCTGCCTTGACTGCGCCCCCCGGTTCTCCGCTCTCCAGGATTCGGAGCGCCTCATCTCTGCTCAGCTCGACAACGGCCGGCGATACCTGATCGTTTCTCAGTATAACCAGCGTCTTAAGGCTGGCTCTCCTCGCATATCTGTGTCTCCCTGCCAGCCAGGTTGGATCAAGCATAGCCTGCGCTTCGCTCGATGCCCTGAAGCAGTAGGGCGCGCCCTTGTCCAGCCGGCATTCATCCTGAATGGGACAGGTCCGGTCGCTGCAGTCTTCTCTTCTGGTGACAACATTCTCAACCTGGCTATGGTCAAAAAGCCTGGCCAGCCGCTCATCCAGTTCAACTGTGTTAGTCGGTATCAAAAATTTTCTCTCGACGCTATCAGCCACTGCCTGGCTGCCTGAAAATCTGACAAACACTAATTCGTTGGTCTGAGGCTGCACGCCGGGCTCCTTCAGCAGCTCAAAAAACAGCTCGGTTTTCTTTGTTCCCGGCTGTCCCATCAGCACCAGGCTCTTTCCATCCCGCACCACGCTCATTCCCCTGATGGCATTTATGCCCAGATGTTCCTCTGAATCAATGACCATGCCCAGCGCCAGTTTCCTCAGCGAGCCATAGTTATCAGCATTGATCAGCAGTCCGGTCCTTGTCTCCGGATGATAATAAGCTCGCGGCTCTCTGCCCGGGACATTATCCACGGCATAAATCACCACCTGAGGCTCCAGCCCGGCCTCCAGCTGTCCCGGATACCAGTTCTCCACCCAGAAATTATACAGATGCCCGACATTGGTTCGCAGCTGAACAATTGTCCCGTTGATATTAGCGTTCCACTCATAATAATTTTCATAGCCGAGGTGGCTCTCAATTTCCGTCACGAGTGCATCCCTGACCTTCAGTTCGCCCACCACCTCCACCGGCACCGGTTTTCTGACCTTCGTGACATAATTCTGCAGATAAATCTTCTTAACCTTTCTGGCGGTCTTCAGCTTTCCGACCGCCTCCGCCATTCTCTCCAGCCCTTTTTCGAGATTCTCCATCGAAGTGGCATAAGAGATCCTGATGTAATCATCCGCTCCGAAAGCATCGCCGGGCACAATGGCTATTCTCGCTTCTTTCAGAAGGTAATAAGCCAGCCCGTAGGAATTCCTGATCTGTATCCCGCCAGCCTCTTTCCCATATAACGACCTGACATTCGGGAAGACATAAAAAGCCCCCTGGGGCTTAAAGCAGCTAATCCCGGCCATCTGCTGCAGCTTCATCAGCACATAATTCCGCCTTCTCTGAAACTCAGCCACCATCCGATTGACCTCCGCCTGCGGCCCGCTCAGGGCTTCGACGCTGGCTTTCTGCGAAATAGAACAGGCGTTGGAGGTCGTATGACTTTGCACCTTCGACATAGCGCTGATGATTTCGGCTGGCCCAACGGCAAACCCAATTCTCCAGCCGGTCATCGAATAGGTTTTAGACACACCGGTGATAATAATAGTTTTTTTCTTGATATCTTCACCCAGCGCGGCGAAGCTGACAAATTTAAAATCGTCATAGACCAGCCGGCTGTAAATCTCATCGGCAATAACATAAATGTCTTCTTTCCTCACCACCTCCGCCAGTGCTTCGAGCTGCTGCCGGTTATAAGCCGCCCCGGTCGGATTGCAGGGGTTATTCAGGATAATGGCCCTGGTCGAAGGGGAAATCGCCTCCCGCAGCTTCTCCGGGGTGAGCAAAAAGCCATCTTCTTCCCGTGTCTCGACAATGACCGGCTTACCGCCAACCAGGCTAACGCCTTCCGGATAAGTCACCCAGTAGGGCGCCGGCACAATCACTTCGTCGCCCTCGTTGACGATAGCTTCAATCAGGTTGAACAACGAATTCTTAGCCCCACTCGACACGAGCACTTCCGACGGCTTGTATTCCAGGCCATAGTCCTCCTTCAATCTCTGGCAGACAGCCTTTCTCAGCTCGGGAATGCCGTCATTTTCAGTATATTTGGTGAAATTCTGTTCAATAGCTTTGATGCCTGCTCGTTTGATATTGTCTGGTGTAGGGAAATCCGGCTCGCCAACGCTAAAATCAATAACGTCCAGCCCTTCAACCTTCATGGCCTTGGCCTTGGCAGAGATTTTCAGCGTCGGCGAAGCGCCTATTTTTGTAGCTCGTTCTGAGATACTCATGGCCATCCTGCTTCAGATTGCTGCTATTTTTTCTCAGGTGTTTGACCCTGAGTTTGACCGGATTCCGATTTAGTTTTCTCTTTAGCCTCAGTCTTTGAGCTGAATTTGCTCTTTAAATACTCGCTGAGATCAGCCCCGGTTAAAGCCTTTAGAACTTCTGGCATCTGGGCGATAATCTCGGTTATCTGCCCGGTAATCTGACTGGCGCCAGTCCCTTTATCACCACCCACCAGTACAATCTTCTCCACCTTGGATAATGGTTCCGCCACGGCTTTGGCCAGTTCCGGCAGCACCTTAATAAAGCTTTCGAGTAGAGCTGCCTCATTATATTTTTCCCACGCCTGAGCCTTTTTGAGCATGGCCTCAGCTTCAGACAGGCCACGAAGCTTTATCTCTTCAGCTTTGACCTGAGCCTCCAGCCGCTGAGCTTCAGCTTTACCTCTGCCTTCCGCCACCAGCCTGGCTTCTTCCGCTTCGGCCTCTGCCTGAATCTGATACTTGCGGGCATCAGCCGGTTTCAGCACATTGGCTTCGAGTTCCTTTTCTTTCCTCTTTATTTCCAGATCTTCAATTTTGATAGCTTCTTCTTTTTCTATTTCTTTAACCCGGGCTTCTTCTTTTTTTATCTCCTGGGTAACCCGGAAGCGTTCAAGTTCATAGGAAAAATCGGCCTGGGCTTTCTTCTGATTGACAAAGACCTGCGACTCGGCCTTCTTGGCTTCATTTTCCCATTGAGCCTTGGCGATTTGAGCTTCCGACTGGAGTCGGGCGACCTCAGCTTCTTTTCTGGCCTGTGACGACTTGATGGTCGCTTCCTTTTCCGTCTCAGCCTGAGCGATGGCCGCATCTCTTTTGGCGGCGGCGATCACCGGCTTGCTTAGAGCATCAATATAACCCTGGGCGTCGCTGATATCTTTGAGTGAAAAAGACAGCAACACCAGGCCCATTTTGGCTAGATCCTCTCTGGTAATATCCACCACCCGGCGTGAGAATTCCTGCCTCCCCCGGTAAATTTCTTCCACCGTCATCGTTCCGATGACCTCGCGCATTTTACCTTCGAGGACATTCATGGCCACATCGCGGATTCCTTCTTTGCCGGTTCCTAAAAACTGTTCAGCAGCCAGCCTGATAGCCATGTCGTTCGAGTCAACCTTCACCTGAGCCGAAGCCTCAGCCATAATCGGAATTCCTTCGTGAGTCAGAACCTCAGGTGTTTTAATCTGCAGACTGATTATCTCCAATGGCAGGGTGTAAACCTTTTCTATGAATGGCCAGACAAAAGTTCCACCACCCAGTTTATATCTGTAGCCGACTTTCATCTTGTTCCCATCAGGTAGAGTCACCGTCCGTTTGCGGCCGGCAATAATTAAAGCCTCATTCGGGCCGACTTTTCGATACTGGGCAGACAGAAGCAGGCCAACTAAAACCAGAAAAACAATTATGGCCCCGATGATGATAAGCCAGGTGGTAAGTGGCATGATAAACCTCCCTCACTTCAAATCATATAAGCAGGCATGATTGCTGATCAGGCAAAAACGGGAAAAAAGGAAAAAATTATCCCTCATTCGCATTCTTTAATAATTAATAACCTTCCCTCGGCAGGCCATTTTGATGGTCTGCTAACCGAGAAAAAATATTAATTCTTCTCATTTTTAAAGTCAAGGAAAAAACTGGCCAGCTGAAATTGCCTGCAACAGGCAAGTCCTGCCGGCGACCTGAATCTTGAATTTCTCAATAGGATTCTAACCATGATAATAAAAGCCAGTTCACGGCTGATTAGAAAGAGGAGGCAAGCGGAGGCTTATAATGTCTCCCTGCTGTCGGCCCGCTAAACCGGCTGAAAAAAATTCCTGCCCAAAAAAAATTGAATTGACCAAAACTGGCTATTATTTTATAAAAAATGTCAACGATTGCTTGCCAGCTGACAAAAATTATAATAAAATTTCAAAAGATTGGCGGATGGAAAAAGGGCCAGGGGATTAATGGGGCTAAAACAAGGCTAAGGAGATAGATAAAAATTGCCCGGAGAAAAAAAAGACGAGATTCATAACCGTCTCTTTGAATGGCTTGAAAATTCAGAATCTCTTGATCAAAGCTTGATTCGCCAGGGCCGGTCAGCCATTTTTATTGCCCGAGAGGGTAAAATTGAATTTGCCAACGGGGCTACCAGCTGGATTCTTGGTTATAGTCCTGACGAATTAATAGCTACCCCGGTCGAAAAAGTTTTTCGACCTGAGACGGCCCAAAAAATATTCGGTTCTGATGGTTCTCAGCCCCGACAACCAGGAGAATGCAGTCTGCTGGAACTCACTGTTCTCCACAAAAATGGCCAGGAAATTCCAGTTGAAGCCGAAGTGGCTGGTATTGATTATAAAGGCTCGCCTTCGACTCTGGCTATTCTTCATCATGGACTCGATCGCCAGAGGCTGGATGAACAACTTAAAGATGGGCTGGAGAAATTAAAGAAAACCTTCGGGGCTATCATCGAAGCTTTAAACAAGCTGGTCGAAGCCAGAGACCCTTATACTGGCAGTCATCAAAGAAGAGTAGCTGATCTGGCCCGGGCCATAGCTGTCGACATGGGGCTGTCGGCCGAAACGATTGATGGCTTGAGCCTGGCGGCCATGGTTCATGATGTGGGCAAAGTGGCTGTACCGTCTGAAATATTGAATAAGCCAGGACCTCTTAATAAGAGCGAGTGGGGCCTGATAAAAAATCATCCGCGGACAGGCTATGAGCTGTTAAAGGATGTAGAGTTTCCCTGGCCGGTGGCGAAAATTATTCTTCAACATCATGAGCGCCTGGACGGCTCCGGCTATCCTGACGGTTTAAAGGGAGGAGAAATCAGACTGGAAGCCAGAATTCTGGCGGTGGCTGATGTGGTCGAAGCTATGTCTTCTCTTCGTCCTTATCGTGATCCTCATCCTCTGGAAGAAGCTCTGCAGGAAATTGAGAAAAACAAAGGACTGCTTTATGATCCCGACGTGGTTGATTTCTGCCTGCGGCTTTTCCGGGAGAAAGGCTATAAACTAAAAGAAGATTATAAATAGGATAACAGTCCTGCCCTAAAAAGCTATAAAAATCGGATGGATTTTTCGCAGGATGGCCCGCTCCATTTCCAGTATTTCTTTTATTCCCTTATCGGCCAGTTTCAGCAGTGAAGCCAGTTCGCTCTTGCTGAAGGCTACTCTTTCTGCTGAAGCCTGAACTTCTACCAGCCGCCCGTTGTCTATTTCCACCACATTCATATCAACTTCGGCCTGAGAGTCTTCAGCATAATCAAGGTCAAGGAGCTCAACTCCCTGAACAACTCCGACACTGACTGCTCCGACCAGGTTACGTAGAGGGAAAGTGCCAATTAATCCTTGCTCCAGCAGTTTTTTGAAACAGATGGCCAGAGCCAGGCAACCGGCATTAACCGAGGCGGTTCTCGTTCCACCGTCAGCCTGAAGAACATCACAATCAATAATGATGGTCATTTCGCCCAGGGCAAACAGATCTGTTCCGGCCCGAAGAGCCCGGCCGATCAGGCGCTGAATTTCCTGAGTTCGGCCCGAAATCTTCCCCTGGTTTCTTTCCCGCGGCGTTCTTTTTTCTGTTGACCTCGGCAACATCGAATACTCAGCCGTGACCCAGCCACTACCGCTGCCTTTAAGAAAAGGCGGAACCTTGTCCTCTACCGAGGCGGTGGCCACCACTCGCGTTTTGCCCATTTCCACATAGGCGGAGCCTTCGGCAAAGTCTAGGTAGTCGGGTTTAAAAACCACCGGCCGGAGTTCATCGTCAGCCCGCCCCGAAGGACGCTGGAAGTTATCTTTTTGAGTTGATTCCTTTTTCGATTGTTTGGCGTTCAACAAATTTCTCCCATGCCGGGCTAAACATAATTAATTAACTACAGTTAATATCTCAAACATAATAAGTCAGGCGCCTTCAATTTTCAACAGCCCGCCCAAAAAGCCACAGCTTAAAAGTTGAGGACAATCGTCGTGGTAAAAAAAGTATCAACTTTTCGCCTGGGCACCAGAACTGTCAAGCCGGTATCAAAATTATCAGGTCCGTAAAGCGGAACTTCAGCCTCGGGCGGCCGGTTGTTTTTTATAATTCTGACGCTGGCTTTGAGAGCTAAGGATTTGGTCAGCGGGGCCATCAGGCTGGTTGTCCAGTCATAATGCCAGTCACTTAAATGCTTGATGGTGTCATCAAAAACGAAGCCGGTCTCGAGAGAGGAGCTATCGAGGAGCTTTTGTTTCCAGGAAAAAACATACTGAAAGCCAAGAAATGAGGACACAGACTGTCCGCTGTATTTTCTGACGGTCAGGCTCAGGCCGGCTGAGGTTTTGATCTTGGTCGAGTCTGAATCGGCCAGAATGACGCCAGCTCCTGCTGTCCACAGGGCCCGCCCTTCGATGCCAGCGAATTTATTTCGATCCCAGCTAAAACCTACATTGGTCAGAAGCCTTTCTGATGGCCGGTGGTCGTACTGGGCCTGAATAAGATAATTTTCAGCCGTTAGTTTTCTGGTCTTATCTTCAATCAGACTGAAACTGTCTTCGCTCCCCACAGCTTTCTGGTTAATCGTGGTGGAGTGGGTTCTGAGGAAGAAGGTCTTAAGAAGGTAGGAGTCGCGTTCATTAGGAGTCTTAAGCAGTGTGCTGCCCAGGCTGAAGGAGGAAGTGACTGTGTTCCCACCGGTAACCACATAACTTAATTCCAGCGTTTTCTTCCAGGGTTCAAGCCAGTCCTTAATCGTTTTGTTTTTATCTGGGGTAGAGGCCTCCTGGGCTAGATTGTCCGACTCTTTTCTGGATTTATTATTTTCCTGGTTGTTTACAGTTTTTTTCTGGGCTTCTGGCTGTTTCACCATTTTGCTCTGGGTCTGGCTTTCCTTCTCAGGAGAGAGTTTCGACTGAATGTCAACAGCCAGCTGTTTTTCCTTTTCTTCCTGTGCGATTATGGTCGGCGAGGATAGGCTGTAGCCGCTGACGGGAGAAAGCCAGGTAAAAGAAAGAAACACCAGGCAGATAAGCAGCCAGTCTTTCCTGTTTGCTGAGCAATCCGGATGATGGAGGGTAATTTGTTTTTTCATTGAGCAACTTCCTTTCGAGGTTTAATGCTTGTTCCAGCAGGAGAAAGTCCTGCCTGTCTTCAAGGTGGGCCAGCCGCCAATTTCTGGCTATAAATGAAACTAAAAGATTGCCTGTTAGGTTTCAGAATAATAAAAACCTGGCCAGTATTCAATACCTGCAGCGTTTTTGGGCGGTGGGAAGCCCATAAAACTTTCGGTGAGATCAGCCCGGTTGAATTAAGGTTTATTTTAAAATGGCGAAAAAAGATATAAGCGGAAAGCGGGATTTTGCCAAAGCCTGCGATTTCCCTTATAATAAAAATTAATTTTGCTTCTAATCTTCAGGGCTCAGCCTTTAATGGAAAAAATGGCCGGAAACCGGACTGGTGCTTATCTCAAATTCATCGGGTTGGCCGCCATAACTTTTGTTTTGCTCTGGCCTGTCTTTTCCTGCGGCCAGAAGCTCCCTCTCCCTGGCCTGGAGATTAGCGTCAGTTTTTCTGATAAGAACCTGAGCGATAATCTGCTGACCTCTTTAAAGGTCAAGTTCATTACCACCTCCGATTTTAAGTCGCCTGGCCAGGACTATGAGCTGGTCGTAGAGGCCTCCGCCGGCCAGAAAATTTTATTCCAGAAGAAGCTTCCTTTACCCTCGCCAGTTTCCAGGTGGGAAGCCAACCGGGTTTATGAGGCTTCTGGTTTTATTTATTTCCCACCTTTTATTGATTTTTTCAGTCGCCCGACCGGTCAGGGCTGGCCGGTCGATTTCAGGCTTTATTTAGAATCGCCCCAAAATCGGCAAAATATTATCGTCGTTTACCAACGGCAATTAAAACTTTCTCCCTGCCCACCCGATGTCCCCGATATTGTTTTCCTTGATGGCTGGGTGGTGGTCAGAAGGCCAGAGGGGAGTTCGGACAGATTACAGGTTGAACGCTGGGCAGGATCAGAGGCTTTTTGCTGGCTTAAAAATCCACAGCGTCCTGCCCTGTTGATGTTGAAAGGAAGCCTGCCCGCCAACCGACCGGAGGGACAAAAAGTCGTTATCGCCCTGGAAGGTAAAGTTCTGGAAGAGTTCGAAACTTCAGGTCCAGGTTTTGAAAAAATATATCAACTGGCTGCCTCAGACCTAGGTCAGAAAGATGGCCTGACTCTTACCATTAAGGTTAATAAGACTTTAAAGGTCAAAGATATTTATCCTGACCTTGAGGATGATCAGCCCGTTGGCTTCAGGCTCGAGACAATTTACTTCCGCTGATTACCTGGTCTTTACCGAATCCAGATAGGAGGAGCTTCGGCACTTTTTTTCTGGTTAATCTGCTCTTCATAAGCCTGTCTTAATCTGGTTTCTTCTTCCTGAGCTTTGAGCAGCTTTTCATAAGTATCGCTTATTTCTCGTTGAACACTCTCTTTGGTTTGCATGTCTGTCAGAGCGTAGAATTGCTGCCAGAGAGCGTTCATTTTTAAGGTCAGAAGCTCAACATATTCCTTTGCTTTTTTCCAGGCCTCTTCCAATGAATTACCGCTGACATCAACACCAGGGGCCTGAGAGTCAGCTGAGCGGTTCGGGGCAGGATTTTCGACGGTTACTCTGTGGACAACAGGCGGGGTATAATTGCCGGGCTGAGACTGAGGCTGCTGGTTTTCCTGGTTTTCTGTGTTAGCCGGAGTTTCATTGGGAATGATGATGGCCGGGGTTTTGGTCAGTTTTTGTAAATCCTCGTTGGTAATTAATTTAATTTCCTTACCTTTGAGGTTTTCTCGCCTGGCTTTTTCTTTTTTGGCCAGTTCGACCACATCCTGTTCCTGGGCCAGAAGCCAGAACGGAGCACAGAAACTCAAAAAAAGCAAAATAATCATAAGTTTTTTGGCCATTACTTCCCTCTTAATTAAAGAATAAACCCAATCGGCCTGCTCTGTCAATCAGGGCAGAGCGATGGCCCAGCCTTAAACCCCAGACTTATCTTCGACCTGGCGGTTTTCCAGCTGAGCCTCTGACCATCTGTTTTAAACTCCACCGCTCCATCCAGGTCGGTGCGGTAGAGCTGAATATATTCAGCCTTATACCTGGAAAGCACTTCTCTGGCGGGAAAGCCATAAATATTCCGTCGGCCGCAGCTCACCACAGCCAGGGCAGGACTGACGGTTTTAAGAAAATCGGCCGTCGAAGAAGATCGACTGCCATGGTGGGGAACTTTCATAATAGTAGCTTTTAGCTGTGGTCTGGCTTTTTGCTGGTTGATTAGATATTCTTCTACCCCGGCTGTAATATCGCCTGTGAAGAGAAAGGATACCTTTTTCCAGTTGAGTCTGAGGACAGGTGAAAGGTCATTACCGGGCTTAAAGGCAGCCCTGGCTGGCTCATCCGGATAGATAAATCTTACCTCTATTCCCTCGACTGGATTTAATTCCAGGCCGGAAACTATTCTGGTCCTTTTGACCCTTTTCCCCAGAGCCTGATTTATTTCTTGATGGAGAGTACTCACCTCATAATTCTCAGTAAAGAGATATTCTTTGATTTTGAAATTTCGGGCGATAGCGGCCAGGCCGGTAGCATGGTCTGGATGAAGGTGACTGGAAACTAAATAATCGACTTTTTTATAACCACGAGACCAGAGAAAAGGTGAAACGATATTCTCACCGGGGTCAAAAGCGCTGGCCGGGAATCCACCGCCGTCAATAACCATCACCCGGCCACCAGGGAACTCTATGACCTGTGACTCACCTTGACCAACATCCATGACAGTCATGGTCAGGACGTTGGTCCCGGCTTTAAAAGGATAAGTAATAAGTATGGCGAAGAAAAGGAAGAAGACCAGCCAGGTAGCTGCTTTCTGTCCTTTAAGTTTTGGTTTTAACCGCAGAAGCAAAAGAGAAAGATAAAAGCCGATGATAACCACCAGCGGTGGCGAGGGGAGCCGGTAAGAAAGAGAAGCCAGCGGCTCAAGACAGCCGGTCAACCAGATAAAAATCCTGATGGGTAACTTCATAAAGACAGACATCAAATGGCTGAGGCCAGGTGAAATTAAACCGATCAATAAATAAAGGTAGCCAGCAGCCATCAGGAAGCCAACCAGGGGAGTGGCCGGAATGGTCAGAAGAGCAGAAGCAAAAGTTACCCGGTTGAAACTGCTGACAATAACTGGCATGGTAGCAACCACCGCTGCCGCGGACATGGCCGCCAGCTCGGCTATCTTCAGAGGAAGAGGTGGCAAAAAACGATAAATCGGTTGATAAAAAAGGATAAGTCCGGAAGTGGCCAGAAAGGTCAATTGAAAACCGGCCTCGTTTAGACTGAAGGGATTAAGATAGAGAAGAATCAGGGCAGAAAGCGAAATGGTATTCAAAAGATTAACCCTGGCAAAAATAATTTTGCCGATAAAAAAGAGCGAAGCCATGATGACTGCTCTGAAGACCGACGGCTGGCCTTCGACCAGGCAGCCATAAAAAACCAGGGAGACCAGAAGAATAGTGTAAATAAACTTTCTTGACCTGAATATGAATCTAAAAAAGAAAAACAGGAAACCAGAAATCACTCCGACGTGAGCCCCGGAAATAGCCAGTAAGTGATAAAGTCCGGTTTTCTGGAACTGAAGATCGATTTTCTGGTCGAGCCGGCCATCCTCGCCCAGAAGAAGGGCCTCAAGGATAGCTCCCTCTCGGCTCAGATTGAATTTTTTCTCACCTGGATAATCAGCTTCGATTTCCTTCTGGAGTCTTCGTCTCAAGCCGGAGAAAAAGCCTGATAAAGTATGATTGCGCCGATTGAGCTTTTTTAAAAGTAACGGGCTTTTAGTATAGGCTCGAGCCTGGATCTTCTGGCTTTGAAGATAGTCGGGCATAAAGTCGGGAAAAAAATTACTGAAAGAGCTCAACTCATTGAGGCTGGCAGAAAACTCCACTTCATCGCCGGCCTGCGGTTCTAAAGGTTCGTCACTGGTGGTCGAGTGGGGAACAGTCAGCTGTAATCTGGCTTTAATTTTTTTCAGGTGGCCTCCCATCTCCACCTGGCTAACAGCAATCAGCAGGCGGTCACGGTCAGTTCCTCTTTCTGGCGATCTCAGAACTTTCCCCTGGAAGTTGAGATAGGTTTCAGTCGGTAAATCTTTAAGAGAATGGTCAGCGTAGACTTTATTGCTAAAAGCCTCCAGAACCAAGCCGGAAATGAAAAAGGTCAAAATGAGAAAACCAAAGGCTAACCAGTTTTTTTTAAGAAAATAGACCAGCCAGGTAACCAGCCAGCAGGCTAAAAGGAACGACAGTAGACCAGCCTGGTAATGAAGTTCGAGAGCCCCGGCCAGAATAAGACCAGAGATAAAACTGATAGCTGGAAAAAGAAGTGGATAGGCCATCAATTAAATAGACGGCCGGCTATCCACTAATCAACAGTTTCTGCCTCGCTGGATGTTTTTAAAGAAGCCTGCTGTTCCAGAGCATTAAGAACCAGATGGCACATAGCCTTGATGCCGACCGGGATAGCTCTTTCGTCAGGATTGAAATTGGGGCTATGAAGAGGAGCAGCGGTCAGCTGAGCGGGGCTTTTTACTCCCAGGAAAAAATAGAAAGCGGGAATTCTTTCTGCATAAAAAGCGAAATCTTCAGCTACCAGTTGAGGCTTGACCTCGACCACATTGGCTTCGCCCAGGGATTTAACCAGCCAGGGTACAACCAGCCTGACAAATTCCGGATGATTGTAAACCGGAGGTAGCTGGCGCTCATAATCGAGGTTATAGCTGGCACCGTAACTCTGGCAGATTCCTGCTGCTATCTTTTCGATCATTTCTGGTATCCGGTCGCGGAGATCAGCATTTAGAGTGCGGACAGTTCCTTCCATGACCACTTTATCAGCAATTATATTGGATCTTACTCCGCCCTGGATTTTTCCGATCGAGATGACCAGAGGTTCGGTTGGATCGGTCAGCCGGCTGCTTATGTTCTGGAGATTGCTAATGACTTCGGCGGCAATAGCTACGGCGTCTATTCCTTCCTGTGGTCTAGCTCCATGGGCACTCTTGCCCTTAATGGTAAGAGTCAGGCTATCAGAGCTGGCCATGGTATAACCTTGAGCATAGCCAACCTGACCAACCTTAAGATCAGGCCAGACATGAAGACCAAAAATAGCCCGAACAGGCGGGTCAGCTAAAACGCCCTCTTTAATCATGAGATCAGCACCGCCTTCTTCTCCTGGAGGAGCACCTTCTTCAGCGGGTTGGAAAATAAATTTTATCTTGCCCCGAATCTTATCTTTAAAATTGCTGAGAACCATAGCTGTTCCCAGAGCAATGGAGGTATGGACATCATGACCACAGGCATGCATGACCCCGGGGTTGAGTGATTTATAAGGAAAGTTATTCTGCTCCTCAACCGGCAGGGCATCCATGTCGGCTCTGATAGCCACGGTGGGGCCGGGCAAGGTTCCGGTTAAAAGGCCAACCACGCCGGTCCTGGCCACACCTGTTTTTACTTCCAGTCCAAGAGCAGTCAGCTTATTCGCCACCAGTTTGCTGGTCTCATCCTCGCGATTGCTGAGCTCGGGATTCATGTGCAGAAAACGGCGTATTTTTATTATCTCAGCCCGGTTTTTTTCGATTTCCTGGTCAATAGCAGCTGCAGTTTTGAGATCGATAGCTTTCAGCTGAACCGGTCCGATTAAAAGTCCTACCAGGATTGCTGATATAAAAATAGAGTTAGAAAGATGCTTGCCCATGCCCATCCTCATTTTAGCTAAAGTCTAGAAAGATCCCCTTTATTATTATATCCGACTTGATCAGAAGTGAAAAAGTTGACCTGTTATTTTTCTGTTTCCAGGTCCTCCGGAAATTCTGGCTTCTCTTCTGTTACTTCGGTTTTTTTCTTTTCCAGAAATTCTTTTATGGCTTCGATGCCTTCCTCAGCTTTTTCTTTGACTACTTTCGCTCCTTTTTCTGCTTCTTTAGCTACCTTGGTATAACCCTGGACAGCCAGTTCCTGGCCTTTTTTAGCCTGTTCTTTAATTTTCTTTCTGGTTTCCTTTCCACTGGAAGGAGCAAATAATATGCCGACAATAAAACCAGCGGCTGCACCAGCCAGAAATGTGAATAAATAATCGGTGAAATGAGAACCTTCGTTATCTGCCATTTTTTTTCTCCTTTCTTTTTTTTATCATTTGCCAGCCAAAACGTACCAGAGGGAAAAGGACTGGCCAGTATCTGGAGGCCGGCCTGACGACCCTGGTCGTTAAGAAAAGGGAAAGCTCCGATAGACCCGAGACTGTCTTCTTGGCCGATTCAATTACTTTTCCGGTTTCATCGAGACGCTGGCCGAGTTTATCCTCAATTGTTTTGAGTTTCTCGAGGGTGACCTGCAATTCCTGAAAAGATTTTTCAGCCTCTCTGACTGTCCGTCGGAGCTGAATCAGGAAGAGAACCAGAAAAACAGCTATAACGACGGCGGCCACAGTCAAAATCAGAAAAAGGGTCTGGTTAAAGGTTAGCAGCATGATAAGCTTACATTAAGCCAAAAGAGGGCCGGTTGTCAATCATATTACTCATTCAGTTTAACCGCTGGTATCAAGGGCGGAGGGAGGAATAAAGAGATTCGGTTTCGATGTGCTGGGCAGGCCGACAGTGAGCGGCAGGGACAGAGGTCAGGGCGAGCTGTAAGCAAAGTTAATTTTGAAAGCAGGAACTGTCTGGCCAGGAGCAGTTTCACCAGGGAAAAGAGGTCGGCTCTCAGGAGTGTTTGGGCCGCTGCCAGTTTAAAAGATAAATGAAAAAAGGTGCTCCGAGCGCGGCAGTGATGACTCCGATAGGAATTTCAGATGGTGTAAAGGCTATTCTGGCTACAAGATCACACCAAACCAGCATCGCCCCGCCGGTTAAAGCCGAATAGAAGAAAAGAGGGCGATGATCCGGTCCAACGATCAACCTTACCGAATGAGGAACAATTAACCCGACAAAACCAATGATGCCAGCTACAGCCACCGAAAACGAAGCGAGGAGAGTAGCCAGAAAAAGAAAGAGTCTTCTCGTGGTTCTGACCGGACAGCCCAGCGACTGGGCAACCTCGTCGCCAAGAGCCAGGAGATTCATCTCGGGAGCAAAATATTCAGCGACAATTAAAGCCAGAAGAAAATAGGGAAGGATGAGCCAGACTTCCTTCCAGCCAGAGAGAGAAAAACTGCCCAATAGCCAGAAGACTGCCTGCTCATAGGCGTCTGCTCGTCGGAAAAGTAAAAAAGAAGTTAAAGCTGAGGCCATCGCTCCGGCAGCAATGCCGGTGAGCAGCAGGCTTTCGCCCTGACGAAGGCGGCGTCTCTCGGAGATCAGATAGACGGAGGCAACCAGCAGCAGGCTGGTCAGGAAAGCCAGCCAGCTCTGACTGGAAAAGCCAAAGATTGTCCAGGTCAGGCCAAGCTCAAGGCTTAGGACCGCACCAAGAGAGGCCCCGGAGGATACCCCCAGAATAAAAGGATCGGCTAAAGAATTGCGAAAGTAACCCTGAAGAATCGCTCCAGAGAGAGCGAGAGAGGCTCCCACCAGATAAGCTAAAATGGCTCTCGGCAGCCGCAGGTGAATGATTATGTCCCTGTACTGACCGCCAGAGAAAAGTCCAGCCCGGACTTCCTGCCAGCTCATCCTGACTGCCCCAATTTTAACTGAGAGAAGAAAGGCGGCCACAGTCAGGAGAGCCAGAATAGCTGGAAAGAGCCAGGGTTTCCTCCGGCTACTCATTTTCCCTCCGAGTTAGAAGCGAAATAGACAGCCTTAATCAGCCATTCGTAGGCCTCAACCAGCCTTGGACCGAAGCGACTGAATAGATTTTCATCAAGAAAGATGAAATTCTTATTTTTGATGGCCGTGATGTCTCGAAGAGCAGTCAGGCTTTCTAGCCATCTGGTAGCCTGGTTAAAAGCCTGCCTGTTACGAGCCAGGATCAGGATAAAATCCGGATTATCGGCAATGAGTTTTTCAGGATTGTAAGCCAGCCAGTTACCTTTAAAATCGGCTGCCACATTCTGCAGTCCAGCCCGACCGAGTAGATAATTAAGATAACTGTTTTGTCCGCAGGTCCACAGCTCCTGTCCCTGGCCATAAAGAGTTAGAAAAACTTTGGCCCCTGTACCGGGTCGTGGTATCCTGGCCTCAATCAATTTGATTCTTTCTCTTAAGCTCGAGATTAATTCCTGCCCCCTGGCCTCAGTGCAGGTTAAACGCGAAATCCGGTCAATAAGTGAAAAAAGATCCTCAAATGTTTTCCCGATTTCAAATGCCTGGAGCGGCAGTTTTTCTTCATACAGTCTATCCAGAAAGCGGCGTGGATTGCCTCTGAAACCAAGGATTAAATCAGGTTGGAGAACTTTGATCTTTTCCAGGTTGGGATCAACCAGGCCACCAATAATCTCTTTTTGTCTGGCCTCCTCGGGGTAGTCGCAAAAGCTGGTTACTCCAACCAGCTGCTGATTGAGACCCAGAGCAAAAATGATTTCGGTCAGATTAGGGGCCAGAGAAATTATTCTCCGGGGACAAGCCTCGAGTTCCAGCCGGTGGCCGAAATCGTCACTGAAAATTCTGGACTGCGACCAGGCGCTGGAGGCCGCCAGGAAAAAAGCAAATATAAAAATCAGACCGAAGTCTGCCTGCCGTTTTCTTTTATCTGACAGCTGATTATTAAATCGACTGCTGTCCGTCGGCTGGCCAGCAACTGGCGGCTCAGCTGAAGTTAGAAGTTTCTTATTGGTAATTTTTAACTCCTGTCGGTTATTTCAGGTTCAGCCTGGACTGTTGTCTGGCTCAGGGAATGGATAAAAGATATCTCCGGGAGGCCGGATGAGGTATTTTCTCGCAGCTCCACTTCGAGGTCAAAGACCTGGCGGATTATTTCGCGGTTAATTATTTCCAGTGGTGAGCCGGCTGCTACTGTTCTGCCTTCTTTTAAAAAAATCAGGCGCTGACAGTAAGGCAGGCAAAGATTGAGGTTATGCTCGGCGACTAAAATAGTTTTATTTTTTTCCAGCTGAAGTCTTCGAAGAAGATGATAGATTTGAAGCTGAAAATTTATGTCCAGGTGGGAACTGGGCTCGTCCAGAAGGAGAACAGGTGTTTCCTGAGCTAAAGCTCTGGCCAGCAGCACCCGCTGTCTCTCTCCGCCGCTTAACTGACTGAGGCTCTTATTTCTCAGAGCAGTCACCCCGGTTAGTTTCATGGCTTCCTCAATGGCCAGCCGGTCTTCGACTGATTCGCCGGCCAGTCTGTTTTTCTGACGGACATAGCGGCCCATAGCCACGGTTTCCTCAACGGTGAAATCAAAAATCGCCTCTGACACCTGAGGAACATAAGCCAGACGGGAGGCTATCTCTCTTGGTTTAAGCCGGAAAAGGTTCTTCCCATCGAGCCTGACCGTACCGCGGAGCAAAGGGGTTAGCCTCTGGAGGGCTTTAATCAGAGTGCTCTTACCCGAGCCATTGGGGCCGCAGACAGCCAGAAATTCTCCACGGTCAAGTCCAAAGGAAAGCCCGTGGAGAACTGGCTGACGGTTATAGCCTGCTTCCAGATTTTCTACTTCGATAATTTTCATTTGAATCGATTCATTCTTTATGGACTGAACTCTGGCCGAGAATTTTATTATAAATTTAATTTGCCGAATAAGCTATAACTGGCTGCCGGGCCGGTTGACTTTTAGCTACCAGAAACTTATCATTTTAAGCTGATTGAGCTGATTGGATATCTGGCTCGCTTTATCGGGACTTGATTCCTTGATCAGAGGTAGCAACCATGAAGGAAGCCTATAATTTTGAAGAAATTGAAACCAGGTGGCAGAAGGTCTGGGAAGAACGCCAGATCTTTGAGGTAGTTGAGGATCCAGCTAAGCCAAAGTTCTACTGCCTCGAAATGTATCCTTATCCTTCTGGCCGGATTCACATGGGGCATGTCCGGAATTATTCCATAGGTGATGTCATCGCCCGCTTTAAAAAGATGAGGGGCTTCAATGTCCTCCATCCGATTGGCTGGGATGCCCTGGGCTTGCCGGCTGAAAATGCGGCCATTAAACACGGCATACATCCTCAGAAATGGACACTCGATAATATTAACTATATGCGGTCCCAGCTAAAAAGACTGGGCTTCAGCTATGCCTGGTCGAGAGAGGTTAACTCGTGTCTACCAGAATATTACCGCTGGAATCAATGGATTTTCCTCAAGATGCTGGAACAGGGGCTGGCCTATCGTCGTCTGAGCTGGGTTAACTGGTGCCCGCAGTGCCGGACAGTTCTGGCCAATGAACAGGTGGTGGCCGGGCGCTGCTGGCGCTGTGATAGCGAGGTCAGTCAGAAGAAAATGGAGCAGTGGTTCCTGAAAATCACGGCTTATGCGGAGGAACTGCTGAGCGGCCATGAGAAACTTACCAACTGGCCCGAGCATGTTCTCCAGATGCAAAAGAACTGGATAGGTAAGAGCGAAGGGGCGTTGGTTAATTTTAAAGTCCCGACCATAAATAAAGATATTGAGGTCTTTACTACCAGAATTGACACAATCTACGGGGCAACTTTTCTTGTCCTGTCAGTTGAACATCCTTTAACGGCCGAACTTATCGCCGGCCATCCAGAAAAAGAAAAACTTCAGGACTGGATTAAAAAGACCATCGCTGAGACCAGAACCAGAAGAGAAATAAAGGAAGAAGAAAAGGTTGGTTATGATACCGGTCTTAGGGCAATCAATCCCTTTACCGGCCAGCTCATTCCAATTTTTCTGGCTAATTACGTCCTGATGGATTATGGCACCGGGGCCGTCATGGGTGTTCCTGCTCATGACCAGAGAGATTATGAATTTGCCACCAAATACAATCTGCCGATCGTAGCGGTGATAAAGCCGGCTTCAGCCGAAGTTCAGCCGGAGCCTGGTCGGGCCTTCCAGGAGTATGGAATCCTCATTAATTCGGGGGAATTCAGTGGTCTGCGCTCAGCCGAAGCCATGGAGAAAATGGCAGCTCTGGCCCAGGCTAAAGGCTTTGGCCGTAAGAGTGTTACTTACCGCCTCCGTGATTGGGGGATTTCCCGTCAGCGCTACTGGGGAACACCGATTCCGGTTATTTATTGCGAAAAATGTGGACTTCAGCCTGTCCCCTATGAACAGCTGCCGGTGGAGATCCCATATAAAGCCGAGTTTACCGGTGAGGAGGGCTCGCCACTGGAGAGGATTCCAGAGTTTGTCAATACGACCTGTCCTCACTGCGGCGGTCCAGCCCGGCGCGAGACCGATACCATGGACACTTTTGTCGATTCTTCCTGGTATTTTTTCCGCTATTGCTCACCCCGCGAAACCAGGCTACCTTTTGATCCGGAAAAAGCGTCCTACTGGTTGCCAGTCGATCTCTATATTGGCGGTGTTGAACACGCTATACTCCATTTGATTTATTCCAGGTTTTTCACCAAATATCTCCGGGATCTAGGCCTGAGCAGTATTGATGAGCCTTTCCCCCATTACCTGGCTCAGGGCATGGTCACCAAGGACGGCTCGGCCATGTCTAAATCCAGAGGTAATGTAGTTGATCCGGATGAGATGGTTAAAACCTATGGGGCTGATGCACTTCGTATTTTTATTCTCTTTGCCTCTCCGCCGGAAAAAGAATTTGCCTGGTCAGAGGAAGGGCTGGAAGGTTGCTATCGCTTCATACTTAGAATCTGGAATCTGATGGAAGAAAATCTGGACCTCTTCCAGGAGAAAGAAGCGACTGTCAGCGGGCAATTTGATCCGGCCAGCTACCAACGGCTCAATAAGAAGCTGCACCAGACCATAAAAAAAGTCACTGATGATATAGAACAGCGCTTTCATTTGAATACGGCTATTTCCGCCCTGATGGAACTTACCAACAGCCTGAAAAAGGAAAAGGACGCTTTGAGAGCAAGCGAGAAGGGAAGAGAGCTTCTCCGGGAAGCTTTGAGTGATTTGATTCTTCTTCTGGGACCTTTTGCTCCTCATCTGGCAGAAGAACTGTGGCAGAAAACGGGCAGAACGACACTGGTGGCGGAGAGCAGCTGGCCTGCTTATGATCCAGAGCTGGCCAGAGAAGAGCTGATTACGGTCGTCGTTCAGGTTAATGGCAAACTGCGCGATAAATTTGAAGTTGAAATTGATACAGACGAGGAGATCCTGAAAGAGAAGGCCCTGAGTCTGCCGCGAATTCAAGAACTACTGGGAGGCAGGCCGCCCAGAAAGATCATCTGTGTTAAAAATAAGCTGGTCAGCCTGGTGGTCTGACCTCCGAAGTTAGATGCGGTTTTTCAAAAAATATATGGCCAGTTGCCTGTGCACAGTGCTGGCTATAATATCTCTGGCCGGCTGCGGTTATCAGCTGCGGGGCCGGGGCAGTGTCTGGCCGCCTGACATGAAGCGTCTCTGTGTCCCGGTCTTTAAAAACACTTCGGGCAGGTTTGAGCTGGATGTCAAATTGACCAGAAGTGTCATCAATGAACTGATTACCAGGGCTCGGGTCAGCATCGAGCCAGATCAGAATAAAGCCCAGGGGCTGCTGGTCGGGGAGATTACCTCTTTTAAAGTTCAGCCCATTGCCTTTAGTTCGGAAGGGGCGGCCAGCCGATATAAAATAACGGTAGTGACCAGTGTTGTTTTTACTGATCTTCTGACTGATCAGATACTTTTTGCTGATGATAATTTTACCTATGTGGATGAATACGAGGTATCGGCCGGCCTCGATTATGAAACGATGGAAAATCAGGCAATTGACCGCCTGGTGGAGAAATACGCCAGGCAGCTGGTGGTCAGCTTGCTGGAAGGTTTTTAAATGGCTTCAAAAGAGATCTTTTACCAGACACTGGAGAGAGTTTTCAGTCCTCAAAATTTGAAAGCCGGCACTTTTATTTATGGCGAACAGGCTCTGGCTGCCAGGCTTTATCTTGACCGCTGGAAAAAAACCAGCTCGGGGACGGAGAATGGACCTCAGTTCCGAACTTATTTTCTCTTTGACACTGACTGGTCTGAGATTCTCGATGAGGCCTCTAGCCTTGATATTTTTTCCTCAGGGCGTGACAGAATCTTTATAATCTATTTTCCGGAAGATGACCGCGATGACTGGCAGGCTGCTGATAAAGCTTACCGGCAGCTGCTGGCCCCGGCCGAGGATCGGCTGGCTCGTTATTTTCAGCAGCCACCAGACCGGGTCTTCATGCTTATTATCTTTGATGGCAAACTCAAGCGCGGGCAGAAGCTTCTGAATTTTTTCGAGCGGCTCGAAAACCAGCACAAGAACATATTTCAGACTATTGAGATCAAGACTCCCAGGGACAACGAACTTCTGGTCTGGATAAATGATGAAATGAAATCAAAGGGTAAAAAGATAGAGGCTGCTGCAGCCCGAAAATTGGTGGAGATCTGCGGTCCGGATCTTCTCCTGTTGAGTCAGGAGATGGAAAAGCTCAGTCTTTATCCTCAGGAAAAAGGTGAAATAACTGAAGCCGAGGTGCTGGAAACAGGGACAGTTCGCCAGGGCTATGATCGTTTTGCTCTGGAGGAGGCTCTGGAGTCGGGCAGCCTGCAGCAGGCTTTAACGATTAATCGAAGTTTTTTCGTCGGCGAGCCAGCTGTCACTGATATACTCAATTACTTTTCTACCATCAGTCGGTACATAATTTCCTTAAATCAGGCTAAGGTTCAAGTGGAAAGGTGGAAAAAACCGATCAAGGAAATATTTAAAAAATCACATCCGCAACTGGTCGAAGGCTGGAGTCTGTTCGACCGCAAGCTTCAGGCTTTTACCGCCTGCCTGGAGGCGTTTAGCCAGGAAGAGCTGGATAATTTAGTTCATGAATTGGCCCGGCTCGATTTAGACCTGAAAAGCAGCGACCTTAAACCTGAAATCCTGATAGAGACTTTCCTTATTAAATATTTTGCTTTAAAGGATAAAAAGCTCGGTTAAGATCAGCTGGCTTTCGACTTGAGAGCCAGGACCTGTTTCGATAGACGTGATTTATAGCGGGAACCAGTATTCTGGTGAATAGCTCCCTTGGCCACTGTTTTATCGATGGCTTTGATAGCTTTCGGCAGGAGTTCCAGGGCTGCTTCCCGATCGCCTCTGGCCACAGCCTCTCTTATTTTTTTTATCTGGGTTTTCATCGTAGACTTATTTCTCTGATTTGTTGCCCGTCGCTTGAGGCTCTGGCGATGCTGCTTAATAGCTGATTTGTGTCTCAGTGCCATCTGTATCTCCTTTAGAGGGCATTATGATAGAATATTCAAAGTTTAAAGTCAACTGAAGCTGTTTTGATTGGAAGTTTAGGATCTTGATGGTAAGGAGTCGGGGGTGAAGATAGTTTTACAGAGAGTGAAAAAAGCTAAAGTCCTGGTAGAAGGGAAAACGGCAGGAGAAATCGGGGCCGGGGTTTGTCTGCTGGTCGGGATAGAAAAAGGGGACCGGGAAGTCGAGGCCGACTATCTGGCCGATAAAGTTATCGGGCTGCGGATTTTCCCGGACGAACAGGGCCGGATGAACCTGTCTTTACTGGAAACTGGTGGTAGTATTCTGGCTGTGTCCCAGTTTACCTTAGCTGCTTCGATCAAGAAGGGTCGCCGACCGAGTTTTGACCAGGCTGAGTCGCCAGAACAGGCTGCCCGACTTTTTAATTATTTTGTAGAAAGGCTCGAAGTGAGTGGGCTCAAAGTGGAAACAGGTGTCTTTCAGGCTATGATGGACGTTTATCTGATAAATGATGGGCCGGTCACTTTTATTCTGGATTCAAAAATTAAGCACCTTTGATTTGTATAGTCAGAAGAAAAGGCTGTTTTGGCCACTGGATCCTCAGGAAATATCCAGCAGATGGCCCATCTTTTCTTTTTTAGTTTTTAAGTAATCAAGGTTTTCTTCGTTGGGTGGGATCTGAATGGGTACCCGTTCAACAATCTCCAGGCCATAGCCGCTCAGGCCGCGGAACTTGCGGGGGTTATTGGTCAGCAACCTGATTTTCCTTATACCCAGGGCTGCCATGATCTGAGCACCAATACCGTAATCGCGCTGATCAGGTTTAAAACCTAGCCGGCAGTTGGCTTCAACTGTATCCGCCCCTTCATCCTGAAGAGCATAGGCTTTGATTTTATTAGCCAGACCGATACCCCGGCCTTCATGATTGAGCATATAGAGAACCAGACCCCGGCCTTCCTTCTCGATCATTTCCATTGAGAGATGAAGCTGATCGCCGCAGTCGCAGCGTAGAGAGCCAAAGGCGTCGCCGGTCAGACATTGAGAGTGAGCCCTGACCAGTACCGGTTCGTCGCCGGCGATGTTACCCTTGATGAGGGCTACATGGTGATCACCGTGAATAATGTCTTCAAAAACAGCCAGACGAAAATGGCCATAGCGAGTGGGGAGATCAGCCTCAGCAATTTTTTTGACCAGTGTTTCTGTGCGCATCCGGTAGCGGATGAGATCAGCAATGGTTAAAATCGGCACATCGTGTTCCTCTGCAAACTTTTCGAGGTCTGGCATTCTGGCCATGGTGCCGTCTTCCTTCATCACCTCACAAATGACCCCGGCCGGATAAAGACCGGCCATTCTGGTCAGATCAACTGCTGCCTCAGTCTGGCCGGCGCGGGCCAGAACTCCACCCTCTCGGGCGATTAGCGGAAAAACATGTCCGGGACGAGCCAGATCTTCCGGCCTGGTAGCTGGGTTAATGGCGGTCAGGATGGTTTTAGCCCGATCATAGGCAGAAATACCAGTCGTGACGCCTTCTCGGGCGTCAATCGAAACGGTAAAAGCCGTGCCAAATCTAGCCGTATTTTCGCTCACCATCGGTGGTAACTTTAGCTCCTCCGCTCTTTCTTTCGTCAGAGAGAGGCAGATGAGCCCCCGGCCGTATTTAGACATGAAGTTTATTATTTCCGGGGTGACCTTTTCAGCCGCCACCATCAGATCGCCTTCATTCTCGCGGTCTTCATCATCAACGATGATAATCATCCGGCCAGCTCGGATATAGTCCAGAGCCCGGTCAACGCTAATAACTTTTGATTGGTTTTCCATTGTTGTCTGAAAGATGCGGTTAAAATTTATTTGATAAGAAATTATACACGTATTTCCCGATGATGTCACCTTCGAGGTTAACCCGGTCTCCTGGCCGCAGTTCGTTTAGATTGGTGGCCTGAAGGGTAGCCGGTATCAACTCTACTTCCAGCCAGTCAGCTCCGAGGGCGGCGACGGTCAGGCTGACTCCATTTACTGCCACCGATCCCTTGTCGACCAGATATTTTCTGCTCTCCGCTGGCACTTTTATTTTAAGTCTTTTTCCCGGTGGTCTGCTCTTAACCTCAATGATCTGACCAGTACTATCAACATGGCCGGTGACCAGATGACCTCCTAAAAAATCAGCCAGCCGGAGTGGCGGCTCGAGATTGATACTTTTCCCGGGCCGGTAGTCCTTCAGGTTAGTTCTGTCGAGGGTTTCCCTGGACAGAGTAAAAAGTAAGTGATTTTTTTCCCGGCGACTCAAGGTCAGGCAGACGCCATCAACAGCCAGGCTCTGACCTGGCTCCAGCTGGCCAGCCAGCTCTTCCGGTACTTCCAGCAGTAGTTCGGTTCGGTTTTTTCTCCAGCCCCTGAATTTTCCCTGATAACGGATAAGCCCGGTAAACACTTAAAAATATCCCTCCATGATAAGGTCATCATTTAGTCTGAAAGTTCTGATATTCTTCAATCTCGCTGCTTTCGACAGACGACTGACTCCCTGTCCCTCAAACATGGTCGGAGCCTTTTCTCCACCAATAAGCAGGGGAGAAATGAAAATGAAGGCCTTGTCGGCCAGCTTTTTCTCCAGAAATGAGGTCAGCAGGCTGGCTCCACCTTCCACCAGAACTGAGGTTATTTCTCTTTTAGCGAGTTCTTTCAGGACCGCCGTCAGCGACAGGTAGCCTTTTCGGTCAGGAACGCGGATGACTTCGACTCCTCTATCCTCCAGCCTTTTTGCTTTTTCATCAGAACTCTTATAGCCAGTAAAAATCAGAACTTGTCCCTCGTCAGGGGTTTTTAGAAGGCGGGCGGTAAGGGGGAGATGAAGACTTGCATCAAGTACAATCCGAAACCATCTCTTCTTGACAAAGTTGTCCAGCCTGACGGTCAGTTCGGGATCATCAGCCAGAGCAGTCTTGATGCCGACCATAATCCCATCCTGCTCGGCCCGCAGTCTCTGGGCGAAATGTCTAGATTCTTCTGAGGTTAGCCAGTGGGACTGGCCGGTTGAGGTAGCCATTTTACCGTCAAGGCTGACGGCTGCTTTAAGGGTAATGTAAGGAACCCGGCTGACAATATATTTATAGTAAGCTTCATTCAATCTGGTCTGTTTTTCAGCCAGAACCCCGGTCACCACCTCCACTCCGGCCGCTTTCAACCTGGCCACTCCTTTGCGGTAAACAACCGGATTCGGATCGTAGGTCGAAATAACTGCCCGTTTTAAGCCGGCCGCAGCCAGTCGATCCGCACAGGGAGGAGTTCGGCCCCAGTGCACACACGGCTCAAGTGTCAGATAGAGGGTCGACCCCTGGGCTTCTTTCCCGGCTCTTTCCAGAGCGATAATCTCGGCATGAGGTGTCCCGGCTGCCTGATGGTAGCCCCAGCCCACAATCTTTCCCTGTTTAACAATCAGGGCGCCGACACAGGGATTGGGACTGGTCTGGCCTCTGGCTTTTTCCGCTAAGGAATAAGCCATTTCCATCAGACTGATATCCAGGGCTGACTTCATCATGAGAGAAGAGCCTCAACAAAAGCTTCTGGCTCAAACTCCATTATATCTTTTTCTGTCTCACCCAGGCCAACAAATTTTATAGGGAGCTGCAGTTCCTCCACCACCGCCAGGACACTTCCACCCCGAGCTGTTCCGTCCAGCTTGGTCAGGAAAACGCCGGTCAGACCTGAAAAGCGATTAAACTCTCTGGCCTGAACGATGGCGTTCTGGCCAATAGTCGAATCAAGGACGAGCAGAATTTCCTGAGGAGCTTCCGGGATTTCTCGACTTATGACCTTTTTTATTTTTTCCAGCTCAGCCATCAGGTTAGCATAAGTGTGCAGGCGGCCAGCCGTATCAATAATTAACAGGTCATAGTTTTTGGCCTGAAAAGACTGGAGAGCATCATAGACAACCGAAGCCGGGTCGGCACCTGGCTGCCCCTGGATGACGGGCAGATTAAGTTTCTTTCCCCAGAGAGCTAATTGTTCCTGAGCAGCGGCCCGGAAAGTATCGGCTGCGGCCAGCATAACTTTTCGTCCCTGGCTTTGATATTTGTAAGCCAGCTTGGCAGCCGAGGTGGTTTTGCCTCCACCATTAACCCCGACCAGCAGCCAGACTGCTGGGAAGGTTTCGTTGACAGCAGATGGCCTGGCCGCTAGAATTTCAATTAGTTCCTGTTTTAATAAAGCTTTAAGATCTGACTGACGAGATTTTCTGGTCTTTTCTTTCAGATCATTGATAATTTTCTGACTGGTAGCTACCCCGACATCGGCCAGAATAAGCAGCTCAAAAAGTTCATCCAGAATTTCTTCCTGTGACTGGCCACGGGAGAAGAGTTGTTCGATGGGTGTAAAGAGCTTTCTGGTTTTTGATAATGTTTCTTTAAGTTTTTCAAGCACAGCCTCAAAATTATATTTTTGCCTCCGCCTGATGTCAACCAGGCGAGCTGGTTGGTCGGTTGTCGAAGGCAGCCAGTTGTGTTAAATTTAAGAATAAGAAGATGAAAGCTAATTACCTCTGGCAGATCAGACCCGAAAATCCCGATGCCTGGCTTCTGGCTCAGGAACTCAATCTGCCTAATGAGATAGCGGCCATTCTGGTCAACCGGGAGATAAAAAGTAGCGAGGAAGCTTCTTCCTTTCTTTATGGCCAGCTGAGTGATCTTCATAATCCATTCTTAATGCGAGGCATGAAAGAGGCAGTCAATCGCCTCGGGCAAGCCCTGGCCAGGAAGGAGAAGATTGTAGTCTTTGGAGACTATGATGTTGATGGCATGCTGTCGGTCGTCATGCTGGTTAAGGCCCTGCGGTTGCTGGGTGGGAATGTTGATTATTTTGTTCCAGATAGAATGAAAGATGGCTACGGTTTGAAGACCCAGCATCTACCCCATATCCTGGAGATGAAAGCTAATCTCCTCATCAGTGTTGACTGCGGAATAAAAGCGGTTGATTTTGTAGAAGAGGCCAGGAAAAACGGACTGGAGGTCATCATTACCGATCATCATCATCCGGGGGAAGAATTGCCCCAAGCGGTGGCTGTCCTCAATCCTATGGTAGAGTCATCCGGTTATCCGGATAAAAATCTGGCCGGGGTGGGGGTGGTTTTTAAACTCATTCAGGCCCTTTTCCTTGATCGTGGGGTCAGTCAGGATCTGACTTCTTTTCTAAAGCTGGCCAGCATTGGAACAGTGGCCGATGTGGCCAGTCTGCAGGGGGAAAACCGAATCCTGGTCAGGCAGGGTCTGGGCAGATTAAAAGAGGTTAAAAGTCCCGGACTAAAAAGTTTGCTGGCCATATCAGGCATTGGCAGTCGGGAGATTAATGAGGTTGATCTGGGCTTCAGGGTGGGGCCAAGAATCAATGCGGCTGGCCGGCTGGGTGAGACTGAATTGGCTCTGAAGCTTTTCTTTTCTGATTCTGAAGAAGAATGTGCCGAACTGGTTAAGAAACTGAATGAATTGAACAATACCAGGCAGAGAATTGAAGAAAAAATTTTAAAAGAAGCAGTCCAGAAAATTAAAAATAGAAAGCTCGAGGAGAGATATCGCCTGTTAGTTCTGGGCAGCGAAAACTGGCACCGGGGGGTGATCGGCATTGTGGCTTCTAAAATCAAAGAGCTGTTTTACCGGCCAGTCATTCTCTTTGCCTATGAAAATGGCCAGGCCTTTGGCTCCGGCCGCAGTCTGCCGGACCTGTCTCTTATTGATCTTATAAACCAATGCAGCTCTTTGCTGGTAAATTTTGGCGGACATGAACAGGCTATTGGTTGCACACTCAACCAATCAGAGCTTCAGGCTTTTAAAGAAAAAATAAACAGCCTGGCAGCTGAAAAAATAACCGACGACATTTTGCAAAAAAAGCTACTGATTGATAGCCGGCTTAATTTCTCGGCTATTACCCCCTCTTTTCTGGAATTTTATGCTCGCCTTTTACCTTTTGGGGTCGGCAACAAACGCCCGGTTTTTGTAGCGGAAGAAGTGGACGTTCTGGGGGAGCCGGTTATTCTGAAAAACCGGCACCTTAAATTCTGGGCCAGGCAGGGTGGTCGGGTTTTTGAAGTCCTGGCCTGGGACAGGGCGGAACACAGGACTGAATTAAAGCGGGGGGAAAAACTGGACCTGGCCTATTCACTTCAGATCTCAGACTACCGGGGGAAAAGGCAAGTTCATCTTAACCTGGAGGATGCCAGGACTCACCAGATGTGATGTCAAATAAATCAAAGTCATACGCCTGGCCGTTTCTTCTGAGAAAAGTCAGTCTGCTGGCTTTGATCACTTTTCTCATTGTTCTGACTCTGGTTATTTTTTTTGGTGCCAGGGAAAAGAAGATTCCCCTGGCGGGAAGCGGACCAGCGGCAGCAGACAATGTCCAGAGCCTCGAGGAAAATTTGACCGCGGTCGAATTCAGGGCAGAAGGCGGAAAAATAAAAATCAGAGCCGATCTGGCCTCAATTGATCAGAAAGGCAATCAACTCCTCAGCGGGAATGTTGAGTTAATCCAGGACAGGCCGGATTTCAATTTAAGACTGAAAGCCGGGGAGGTGACTATCGGGTCGGGCAAAGAAGAGTTATCGGCCAGAGGAACGGTTGAGGTGGAAAGTGGAGAGGTCAGGCTTTCTACTCCCTATCTGACCTATAAATTTAAATCTGGTCTCCTTCAAGCAGAGAATCTGAAACTGGCTAGTGGTGCTCTGGAAATATCTGCTCCTCGAGCAGATTATGACCCTGTCGCCAGAAAAGGTAACTGCCAGCAGGGAGCGGTTCTGAGCATGACCGGGTTGAAGCTCCCTCTTGTGGTCAAAGGTGAAAGGCTGAAGTTTGATCTCGACTTGGGGCAGGTTGAGGCCGACGGGTTTATGTTCGAAAATGGCTCCTGGTCGGCCCTGGCTTCGGTCGGGACCTTGCTTCTAGCGCGGTCCAATTTTGAGCCGGTGAAAATTGAACTGGCGGGAAAAGCTTTCTTCAGACTAAGGCAGAAAGAGGATAGGTCGACTTTTAGTTATCTTGACCTGAGGTCAGGCCGGATAATTTTAACCCGGCAGCAGGCTGACTGGACCCTTCTGGCGCCTGGTGGCTGGGAGATGAAGACCCAGGATAATGAGAAGAAGCTGGAAGGCGAAGGAGAAAAGATGGAGTTAACTTTCAAGCCTGAAGGACAGGCTACTTCCTTTCTGGCTCAAGCAGCTAGCCTGACTGTCTTTAAAGATGGAAAAAAGGAAGTAGAACTTCGGGCTGACCGGTTAAAAGAAGATCTGATCAGTGGGTTGATCAGTCTTAATGCTTCAGCCCGATTAATTTCTAATGAATTCAGGCTCGAGGCCAGCTGGCTGCAATTTGACCCGGCCAGCTCTGGCTTCAGGGCTGAGCAGGCCCAACTTGAAATAAGTCCATTATTTTTTAAGTTAGCCGGGCCTTTTTTTAAAAATGACCGACCGCTCCTGGCTAGCGGACAGGAAGTCCGGGGCAGCAGCCAGAGAATTAAGCTCAACGGCCAGGTGGTTATCTGGCAGGAAGAGAATGTTTTTAGGTGCGACACGGCTTTTTTTGATAAAGAAACGGAGGAAATAAATCTGACAGGTGGGATTAAAGCCAATCTGGCCTATAGCAGCTCGGCCGGTTCCGGGGTAAAAAGAGCTGAAATAAAAGCTGGTGAGTTAAGACTGCTAGCAGCTGACCGTACTTTTTGGGCCGGGGAGCAAGCTACTTTTTCTGGAGAGGGGGTTAAAGTTCAGGCCCAGCAGTTGACATTTTATTTTGAAGGAGAACAGCCGGACGAGCTAACCAGCCTGAAAATGGGAGGCGCGGTTAGACTTGTCTGGAAGGATTATGAATTTCAGGCTGAAGAAGGTCTTTATCTTCCGGCAGAAGAGGTTTTTGTTTTTAATGGTCAGGCTATTTTGAAAGATACAGAAGGAAACCTGGTCGAGGCTGATAAATTGACTTTGTTTACCCTCGATGATAGAATCACGATAGAAAATAAGGGAAAAAAGCGAGCAATGACCGTCCTTCGCAGGGGAAAATGAGCCTGTTAGAGGTCAAAAACCTGGTCAAAAGGTATGGTCAGCGAGCCGTTTTAGACGGCGTTTCTTTTCGCCTCACCTCAACCGAAATCGTCGGGCTGCTTGGTCCGAACGGTGCCGGTAAGACAACAGCCTTTTCGACCATTATTGGCCTTATCCGCCAGGATAGGGGTGAGATCTGGCTGGACGGCGAAGAATTGACACCTTATCCGGTTTATATCAGGGTCAGGAAAGGGCTGGGCTTTTTGCCTCAGGAAAATTCAATCTTCCGCCGTCTGACGGTGGAAGAAAATCTCTGGCTGGCAGCGGAAGCCAAAAATGGAAGAGAAAAGGCCGGAGACAGTCGTGAAATGA